>OHTA01000503.1_pt1 | contig 26013 bp, 19 predicted proteins | sample 1578851 | NCBI WGS metagenome assembly OHTA01 (sample SAMEA3879578, study PRJEB24766) | human gut metagenome | biome: human-associated habitat; feature: feces | place: USA | collected 1985/1987 | reverse complement strand
GTCCCAATAGCAGGATATGCAAATTTAGGAATAAATAAAAAATGAGCAAGTAAAATAAGAATTCATTTTCTTAAAAACAACCTGATTTTGAGTATCTCTAAAAGCCGGCGTAAATGAATAAATTCCCGGCGTGTTTTGATCAAAACATAGGCATGAATTTTGGAAAAGATTCCGACCTTTTTCTGCATCGTAAACAAGAGGCATCAACAACCTTCGTTGGATTGATTTCCGAATCTCGTTTATATCCGACAAGATTTTCTACCTTATTATATAATATACCCCATATCCGATTTTCTTTTATACCCTTCACACACGTCCCTATATATCTCATATTCTGCCATTTCTTGTGAAGGGTGTGAAGACACCTCCTTTACACCTGCTGGAGGCGCAGCACGCTGCACCTCTACTTACATTCCTTTTATAAATTCTCGATTTCTTCGTTAGATAAGCCAGTACATTCTTGAATTAAGTCCAAAGCAATTCCTTTTTGCTTCATTTGACGGGCGGTTATTAATATACCTTCTGCTCGGCCTTTTTCCAAACCTCGCTTTTCACCGATTTGGATTCCTTCTCTCCTTGCCGTCGTAACAGCATAGTCCATAACATTCTCATTATCCCGGTATATTCTCAGGGCAGCCTCGTATTCTGCTCGTTCCTTCTTGTTCATATTGGCGATACGTGCCAACTCTTCCAAGCGAGCGAACAAGGCTTTCTGACCTTTGAATGATAAATGTTCCAACTGTTCCATATTTTTTATATTATATAACCAATAATCCAACGGGGTTTCACATTCAGCTTCCGTTTTGTTGAACAACGGAAACTCGATGAAGATCTCTCGGAAGTTACGCCCTTTCTGTTCACCCGTATCACGGTCGGCTATCACCAGATCGGTACGGACTTTATCCGTCTCGCCCGACTTGAAATTCAGCAGGAAGATTCCATAAACCGGTACGAGTTTAAACTTCCAAGACTCACCTTTTTCGCCTTGCGAGGCGATCATACGACAAAGATAATACAATGCCCGCTCATAAAAATAATCCTGACGGGCATTTTGAAGTTCTACAATGAAAATCGTCCCGTCCAGGTCCTTACACAATAAGTCAAAGATAACACCCCGACCGTCTGTGGTCTCACTCGGATTTTCCTTATCCATATAAGAAAGGTCTTCTACATGGTGCTCACCTTCCAACAAATCATTGATCAACTCGATTAATAACTCCTTACTTGATTCTTGTCCGAACAGAATCTTGAAACCACGATCCACAAAGGGATTGATAAATACGCTCTTTTTCATAGAAAAGGTTGTTTAAAAAGTTTTGTCCCAATAGCAGGATATGCAAATTTAGGAATAAATAAAAAATGAGCAAGTAAAAATAAAAATTCATTGTCACAAAACACCCGATTTCAAGTATCTCCAAAAGCCGGCGTGTTTGCATCAAAAGCCGGTGTAAATGAATAAATTCCCGGCGTGTTTTGATCAAAGCATAGGCATGAATTTTGGAAAAGATACCCATATCCGATTTTCTTTTATACCCTTCACGCACGTCCCTATTTATCTCATATTCTGCAACTTCCTGTGAAGGAGTGAAGGCACATCCTTTACGCCTGCTGGAGGCGCAGCACGCTACGCCTCTACTTGCCGATTGGTCTTTGAATCACAGGAACTGGCAGATATACAGGAAGATGTATCGTTTGTGAAAGATCGTTTTTATTGAATTCCTTTCTGTCTCTTGGATCTCCGATCATAAATACACTTGCCTCCTAAACAAAGCGGATGTGCAATACAATCAGTTCAGAATGGGTACCGACACGATAAGCCGGTCCGGCACAACCAAAGCCGGATGACACATAATGTTGCGTTCCTCCTTTGCTATAATAGCCATAAGGACATTCGTAAATAAGTTTCATCAATAACGGATAAGGCCATAATTGTCCGTTGTGTGTATGACCATGTAATCCCAAATCAATATGATTCATCCGCATTTCTGCGAAGCTCCAGGGCTGATGGTCTAAAACAATCAGTGGTTTGGTGGTATCCAATCCGGCCAGGAGTTGATGTAAAGGAAGACGCTGCTTATGGATAAAGTCGTCCCGTCCGATCAGGTAAAAGGATGAATCGGGCGAAGCTACCGAATCTTTTAATAAGGTAGAGAACTTACGGATCCAGCGTTCTTTGGCAAAACGGTTGGCCCGGTATTCATGGTTTCCGTAGATCGTATAGACACCCAACGGAGCAATCAGCTGTTGCATGTCTTCTTCAATATGGTCATTCTCGGCAAAACGGGATTCATAATCCAATATATCACCAACAAAAACGACCAGATCCGGTTGTTGTTCGTTGCTTAACCGAACTAGATTCTGAGCTTGCTGCTTGCCGATTACTTCTCCGAAGTGTGTGTCTGAAACCATGACTATCTTCAGACTGTCGCGGCTGCTGCTTCCTTTGGGTAGATCAATATAAAGATGTTTCACAATGGGATGTGTAACACGAAGATGGGCTTTATATAGCAAGATGCCTGTTCCTGCTAGGAAGAGAGCGAACAGAATCCGCTTGCTTTCCTCCCAATGTCTGGCAATAATGCCGGGTAACCATTTCCATTTCCGCTGGCTGATGCGGATAACTTCCAGACATAAAAGACCTAACGTAATATAGATACTTCCGATATACCAGGTATTGCAGATATTCATAATGGGAATGAATACCGAATCCGGTAAATCTTTTCGGAAAAAGAATCCGAACAAGTACAGGCAGATTTCGAACAGGAATAACAGAAAATAAGTAACCTGCCACTTCTTCTGCCGCGGTAAAGCCTGATGGCCTCGCCAGTAAATATAAGGATTCAGTAATAGCTGTGCTACGATCGACTGGATAAATACTTTCATACGTAAAATCGTTTATTGGAAATTGATGTCAAAAATAACCATTTCACTGCGAGTTCCGATCCGGAAAGGTGGTCCCCAAAGAGAAAGTCCTGAAGAAACATAAATATGCGTATTCCCTTTTTGTTTATATCCGTGACTGACTTCAAACAGATGACCGGTAATCAGGTTCAATGGCCATACTTGTCCGTTGTGCGTGTGTCCGCTGAATTGTAAATCAATATTTGCTTGCGCCGATTCGTCCAATTGATACGGTTGATGATCGAGCAGGAATAAAGGGCGGTTGGATGATAAGGTATCCGTCAGTTGGGCAATTGACTTTCTTCTCGGATTATGCCGGTCGTCCCGTCCGATCAATTGAATCCCGTTCGCCAGGGTTACAACCGAATCTTGCAACCATTGGATGGATGTTTGCTGTTGAATGAAGGTACGACTTTTCCCAATACCGCTGATGTATTCATGGTTTCCCGGAATCATAAATACACCTAACGGCGCTTGTAACTGATTAAGCTCCTGTTCCAAGTGTTGTTCCCGTACGGGCTTTAAGTTACTGTCGATTAAATCTCCGGAAATAAGGATTAAATCCGGTTTTTCTGCCTGGATCATCCGTACATATTGCTGAAGCCGTTCTTTGGTAGTCCCGTATCCGATGTGAATATCGCTGATGGCTGCCACTCGTATTTGCTTTTTCCCAGTTATTTCCTTGTTAATATCTATGTTGATAACTTCCTTCTTGGGATGTGAATAATGAATATATCCACCGGTTAATAATAAGATAGTCAGACCAAGACAGGTTATAAACAGGTGGTTGAAACTGATGTTGAAAACTCGAAGTAAATCGGTGGATAAAAGCAGTAGCACCATGTATAAGGTAAAGATCAGCCAGCCTGTTCCGATGTAATACAATATATGCAGGAAGGGATTGAAGTCGGGTAACTCCCGATGTCCGAAAATATAAAAGAAAGAGAAGGTTCCTGCCCAATAACCTACAGAGAAGATCCATTTCCAGATAAGCGGGAACGTATGTAATATTTCCCAGCTCCGGAGATAAATATAGCCGTTTCCAATCAAGTATAAAGCGGCCAGAATGAGAAAGAATAGAGGCATAAAATTCCTGTTATGAATCCAACATGTTTTAATTCAAGGCAAAAGTAATGAAAAGTGGCTTATGTCCGTTTGAGCAGACAAGCTAAAAACAGGCTAATACATTTTTTAGTCTTCTTTAAAAAGGATCGGATAATATTGTGTCCTTTATTCTACTACTTTTGTGCAACTATTGACTAACTTATAATTCTAATCATAAAATGTGTAAAACGGTATGAAATGTAGTTTTTTTGCTTTGTTGTGTTTGTTGTTGATATCTTTACCATTAAAAGTACAAGCCCAGACATCGGGTGAATTTGTGATCAAAGGCCAAGTAATCGATTCTTTAAGTAATGAAACAGTTCCTTATGCGACAATAAGTATAGCCTCTTCTGCGGCTCCTCAGAAATCGCTGAAGCTGTTGGCTTGTGATATCGATGGAAAATTTGAGACTGACCTGAAGAGTGCTGGTAAGTATATTCTTTCTTTACAATCGATAGGAAAGGTTCCTGCCCAAAAGAACTTTACGCTTTCGGCTAAAAAGAAAGTCCTGGATTTGGGAATTCTCTATATGCACGATGACAGTAAGCAATTGGGCGAAGTAACGGTAACGGCTCAAAAGAAACTGGTGAAAGTGGAACTGGATAAATTGACCTATAGTTTGGATGAAGATCCGGAAGCGCAGACCAGTAATACATTGGATATGTTGCGTAAGGTCCCGATGATTACGGTAGATGGTAATGATGAAATCCAGTTGCAAGGATCAACCAACTTCAAGATTTATGTGAATGGAAAGCCTTCCAATATGATGAATAACAATCCGGCTGATGTATTGAAAAGTATGCCGGCCAATTCGGTGAAAGATATAGAGGTGATTACTGATCCGGGTGCGAAATATGACGCTGAAGGTGTAGGTGGTATCATTAATATCATTACTACACGAAATGTTTTGGAAGGCTATACGGCTTCTATCAATGCGGATGCCAGTGTATTAGGACGTATGGGTGCCGGAGCGTATGTGTCGGCTAAATTCGGTAAGTTCGGTCTTACAGGAAATTATAAATATAATCATGAGAATTCGCCTTGGAGTGAATCTTATTCCATTCGTGAGACTTATGCATCTGGAACGAATCCGGCTACTTTACTAAACCAATATGGACGTAGCAAACGACAAGGACCTTTCCAGTTTGGTTATTTGGAAGGAAGTTATGAGATCGACTCGTTGAATTTGCTGAGTGTGGGTGTAAACTTGTTCCGAGGTGATGCGACCAACAAGACGGAATATGATGTGACGATGATGGATGGCAGTGATCTTTCCAATTTCGTGTATGGATTTGACCGAAACAGTAGTTCTACTTCCGTTTTCGGTTCAACAGATGTCAATGTCGATTACCAGCATTCTACGCATAAGAAGGATGAGTTACTGACGTTCTCTTATCGTTTTAGTCATACACCGAACAATAACGAAAGTTATACTGATCTGGAAAATATAGAAGGAAATTATCCGCAGGATGATTTGTATCCACGTTGGGATATCAACGATGCTGCCTCTGCTGAACATACAGCGCAGATCGATTATACAACTCCTTTGTGGAAAGATCATACCTTGGAAGTAGGAGCTAAATATATTTTCCGTCAGAGTGATAGTGAGACGTTGCGGCAGTATTATAACGATTCCACGAATGTTTGGGATCCGGAATATGATGCGAACAGTGATTTCCGTCATAACCAGCATATCTATTCCGCTTATTTGGGTTATACGTTGAAGGTCGATAAATTGGGTATCAAGGCAGGAGCCCGTGCCGAAGGAACTTCTTTGAATGCTCATTTTGCCTACGAGCCGGATATGGATTTTAGTACCAGTTATTTTAATGTAGTACCGAACTTGACCTTGTCTTATCAGATCGATATGGCGCAGCAAATCCGGGTGGGCTATAACATGCGTATCCGTCGTCCGAGTATCCGAAACTTAAATCCGTATGTCAATACAACCGACCCTGAAAATATCAGTTATGGTAATCCGAACTTGGATCCGGAAAAGAGTAACCGTTTGCACATGAATTATAGCTTCTTTAATTCCAAGTTCAATTTCAATGCCAATTTGAGTTATCGCTTTGAGAATAATGCCATCGAACAGGTTGTGATGATGAACAATGGAGTTTCAGAAACGACCTACGACAATATCGGTAAGAGTAAGCGGGTTGGCCTTTCTCTGTATGCCAGCTATACGCCGATACCTTTGTTGCGGATCATGTTTAACGGAGGTGCTGATTATTCTGATTTGTCCAGTTCGGAAATGGCTTTGGGAAATACTGGATTTAGCGGACGTATGTTCACCGGTGTTCAGTTCAATTTACCGAAAGATTTCCGGGTAGACTTGCGTGGTGGTTACTTCTCGCCGAGAATTTCTTTGCAGGGAAAACGTTCTCCGATGTACTTTACCGACTTTGCCATCAACAAGAGCTTCTTGAAAAAGAAACTGACGGTATCTCTGACATGCCGTAATCCGTTCTGGAAGACCATTAAGATGGAAAGTACAACCGAAGACCCGGCATTTGACATGACAACGGTCAATTATATGCGGGCACGCGATTTCCGCATCAGTGTGACTTATCGTTTCGGTACGTTGAAAGATGCTATCAAGAAAGTAAAACGTGGTATCAGCAATGACGATGTAGATAGTAATAATGGCGGTGGAAATGAAGGTATGATGTAATACCTTCATGGCAGATCATAAGAAAGCCCTCGGATTTACACTTCCTAAATCCGAGGGCTTTTTTGTATCTGATAGAAAACCTTATTCCGCTTTCTTTCGTGTAACCCGTTTCTTTGTTGCCGGTTTCTGATCTGCTTCGCTGACCAGCTTCATGCAATCGGCTAAGGTCATCTCGGCAGGTGTATAACCCGTTTTCGGTATTCGGTAGTTTTTGCCCTTGTAGGCAATATAAGGACCATAACGTCCGTTTAGGATTTCCAGCTCAGGATCTTCTTCAAACTTCTTGATGAAGCGGTTCTCGTCTTTCTCGCGCTTTTGCTGGATCAATTCGATCGCTTCCTCCAGCGTGATGGAGATTGGGTTCTTGTCTTTCGGAATGGAAACGAACTTCCCGTCATGACGGATGAACGGACCAAACCGACCGATAGCTGCTACTACAACTTTTCCTTCGTATTCTCCAACCGTACGAGGCAACTCAAACAACTTCAAGGCCTCTTCCAAGGTGATCGTCTCAATAGACTGACCTTTCAGCAAGGTAGCGAACTGAGGCTTTTCATTATCTTTTTCGGCATTCGATTCTCCAATTTGAGCCACTGGTCCGAATCGGCCGATCTTAACGAATACAGGTTTTCCACTTTTCGGGTCAATTCCTAATTGGCGTTCTCCCACTTTATGCTCTGTGCGGATAGCGGCTGTCTGTTCGACTACCGGATGGAAAACCTGATAGAAATTGTCGATGACTTTTGTCCAGTTTTCTTCTCCTTCCGCAATGGCATCGAACTCCTTTTCTACTTTGGCAGTAAAGTTGTAGTCCATGACCAATTGGAAATATTCCATCAGGAAGTCATTTACTACGATACCGATATCGGTAGGCATTAACTTGTTCCGGTCGGCTCCCACCATTTCAGTCTTGGTACTTTCCTGAATACCTTTTTTATTTAGAGTTAGGATAGAGTAAGCACGTTCGGTTCCTTCTTTGTCTCCTTTAATGACATATTCCCGGTTCTGAATGGTCTGGATGGTGGGCGCATACGTAGAAGGACGGCCAATACCCAGTTCTTCCAAACGGCGGACCAACGTAGCTTCTGTATAACGAGCCGGACGCTGGGTGAAACGCTCTGTGGCAGTCGCCTCTTTCAGTTGCAAGGCATCTTGCAGATGGACAACAGGCAGTAAGGTGTTTCCTTGTTCCTTTTCCTGATCATCATCCGTACTTTCGTGATATACTTGTAAGAATCCGTCGAATACAACGACTTCTCCCGTAGCGACGAATTTCTCTTTCACACCACTTATATCCACAGAGATGGTTGTCCGTTCCAGTTCGGCATCGGCCATCTGGCAAGCGATGGTCCGTTTGCGGATCAAATCATACAACTTACGTTCCTGGGCTGTACCGTCGATTTCTGCCTTGGCAATATAGGTTGGACGGATGGCTTCGTGAGCTTCCTGCGCTCCTTTGCTCTTCGTATGATATTGACGGAACTTGTAATATTTTTCTCCGTATGATTCCAAAATAGCTTCTTTGGCTGTGCCCAATGCCAGGTCACTCAAGTTGAATGAGTCCGTACGCATGTAAGTAATGAATCCCGATTCATACAACCGCTGGGCAATCATCATGGTTTGAGAAACCGAATATCCCAATTTACGGGCAGCTTCCTGTTGCAAGGTAGATGTTGTAAACGGAGGAGCAGGAGATTTACGTACCGGTTTCTTACTGATATCATCAATCGTAAATGTTGCCTGTTGGCAAGCCTTCAGGAAAGCTTGCGCTTCTTCCTTGGTCTTCAAACGGCGGTTTAGCTCGGCTTTCAATATTGTCTTACCGTCGGGAAGGATGAAATTAGCTGTTACCCGATAAGCTGCTTCGGATACGAAGTCCTGAATTTCACGCTCACGTTCCACGATCAGCCGGACTGCTACCGATTGCACACGGCCGGCAGATAAGGCGGGCTTGACTTTTCTCCACAAGATCGGAGAAAGCTGGAAGCCGACGATACGATCCAATACGCGGCGCGCCTGTTGGGCGTTGACCAGATTCATATCGATGCTGCGTGGCGTTTCAATAGCATGTAAGATAGCTGTCTTGGTAATCTCGTGGAAAACGATACGGCGCGTGTTCTCAGGTTTTAATCCCAAAACTTCGTATAAATGCCACGATATGGCTTCTCCTTCGCGGTCCTCATCGGATGCGAGCCATACCATTTCGGCGGCTTTCGATTCAGCCTTGAGTTCGGAAACCAGCTTCTTTTTATCGGCCGGAATTTCGTATTGCGGAGCGTAATTGTGCTCGATATCAATACTGAACTGTTTCGTTTTCAAGTCGCGGATGTGTCCGTAGCTCGACAATACCTTGTAGTCTTTACCCAAGAACTTTTCAATGGTTTTTGCCTTGGCCGGAGACTCCACTATTACCAGATTCTTTTGCATAATTGTTTTATTTCTGATTGGAATCGGCTGCAAATGTACAAGATAATCTTTAAATAAAACAAATTGCTTTCTTTTTTTATACATTTGTACGTAGTTATTTAAAAGCTGACACAAGTATGGAAGAAATAAAGAATCTGATTTATGCTGGCAAGGTAGATGACGCCATTCAACAATTGAACGCTTATATACAAGAGCACCCGGATAGTGATGAGGCCTATTATTTATTGGGAAATGCCTGGCGGAAAAAAGGTGACAACCGGCAAGCCCTGAATAATTATCTGGAAGCCATTCACCGGAATCCGGACAGTCCGGCCAAGAATGCCTATGATATGCTGATGGATATTCTGGATTTCTATTATAAAGAAATGTATAACCAATGATGTAAAAGAGGGTACTATGAAAAATATAGGTAGATGGATATTGGCTGTAACGGGTATATGGCTGGTTCAATTACTTTCAGCTCAGCAACTTCCGGAAGTCCGGATGGTGGACATTCCGGCGGGTTCTTTCTATATGGGCGGTGAAGGTACCGGAGAAGATTATGATGAACTGCCAATTCATAAGGTAAATATCACCCATCCGTTCAAGATGAGTATGACAGAGATCACTAATGCGCAGTTTGAAGCTTTCTGGCCGGAACATAAGGCATTGCGAGGGAAGAACGGCCTTTCGCTGGAAGATGATGAGGCCGTGGTGTACGTCAGCTATGCGGATGCAGTGGCTTTCTGTGAGTGGCTCAGCCGGAAAGAAGGGAAACACTATCGTCTGCCTACCGAAGCGGAATGGGAATATGCCTGCCGGGCAGGTGCGTATTACTTATATAATACGGGTGACGGTTTGCCAGAAGCATATCGGAAGAATCAACAGACGGCCCGCGACTTGAAACCGGTCTCGCTGAAGGTAGGACAAACACCACCGAATGCATTCGGACTTTGTGACATGCACGGGAATGTGGAAGAGTGGTGCTTGGATTGGTATGGCCCTTATTTGCCAGGTGAGCAGAATGATCCGGCAGGTAGAACAACGGGGGATTTCCGGGTAACACGTGGCGGTAGCCATAATACACCGGATAAATACCTGCGTTCAGGCAATCGGATGGCGATGATTCCGGAAGATATGCATGCACAGACCGGTTTCCGGATTGTGGAATCGGCGTTTACACCGGTAGCAACGGTCGCGCCGGCACTTCCTCCGGCTAATCAGCAAGAAGTCAATCAGACAAATTATACTTGGAAGGTGGTGAAAGATCCGGTATTCAAAGCGCCGGTTCCTTATGTATTGCAACCGGAACCGGATAGTGGAAATCCTTTCTTCTCCCATAATCACCAACCGGCTATTACCTGGTGTGATAATGGCGATCTGCTGGCTATCTGGTTCTCAGCGGATGAAGAGAATGGTCGGGGTATGGTGGTACTGGCTTCCCGGTTGCGGGCGGGAACGGAACATTGGGATCGTTCGTCTCTCTTCTTTAAAGTGCCCGACCGGAATATGACGGGTTCGGCCTTGCTGAACGACCGTCAGGGCACATTGTATCATCTGAATGGTGTGGAAGCGTCAGGCGACTGGCAGAATCTGATGATGGTGATGCGCACCAGCCGGGATAACGGACAGACTTGGTCGGCTCCGCAAATCATTGCACCGGAACATACCAAGCGTCATCAGGTCATTGCCGGGACAATCCGTACACGCGAAGGCTGGTTGATCCAGCCCTGTGATGCCGGACCGGGCAGTCACGACGGGGCAGCCATTCATATCAGCAAAGACGGAGGCAAGACCTGGCAGGATCCGTGGGACGGGAAACCTTTGCCAGAGTTTAAGGAAGGAAATACGGGCTCGACGATAGCTGGTATTCATGCCGGAGTGGTGCAATTGAAGGATGGTTCACTTATGGCGTTGGCTCGGGGTAACAGTATCTTGAATAAGGAAGGAAAATTGCGGATACCGATGAGTATCTCGAGAGATATGGGAAAGACGTGGACTTATTATGCTTCCGAGTTCCCACCGATTGACGGTGGTCAGCGTCTGGTCTTTATGCGCCTGAATGAAGGTCCGCTGTTACTCATTTCATTTACAGGTCATCCGTTGCGTACGCCCGAAGCCGAACGTGGCATGATTTTCCCCGATCGGGAAGGGAATAATTATCGGGGGTATGGTCTGTATGCAGCCGTATCGTATGATGAAGGCAAGACTTGGCCGGTAAGACGGTTGCTGACAGATGGCATAATCCGCTTTCTGGACGGTGGTGCATGGACCAAACATTTTCTGATGGATGCGACGCATGCTGAACCACGCGGTTATATGGCAGCCACACAAAGCCCGGACAATCTGATACATCTGGTGAGTAGCCGTCTGTATTACTGCTTTAATCTGGCTTGGATTACGGACGGGCAGAATATTCCAGAAAGAAATTGATGATTTGAATAGGAAAGTTTTCCTCATTTTTAATGTGTGAAAAGAGAATGACATACCTTTTTTTGCCGATAAATATGTACATTTGTGACATTAAAAAAGGAAGGATATGCGTTACTACTCGATTATAATCCCGGTCTATAATCGTCCGGACGAAGTGGATGATTTGTTGTATAGTCTGACTTTGCAGACCTATACGAATTTTGAGGTCCTTATTATTGAGGATGGCTCGACGGTACCTTGTGAGATAGTAGTACAGCGTTATGAGAAGAAACTGAAGATCCGTTATTTTGTGATACCGAATGGCGGACCCAGTGGGGCGCGTAATTATGGAGCGCGTATCAGTGAAGGAGAATATCTGTTGATCTTGGATTCGGACTGTATCTTGCCGGAAACCTACTTGGAGGCAGTAGAGCGTTCGTTGAATGAAACTGAGGCTGATGCTTTCGGTGGACCGGATTGTGCTCATCCATCGTTTAATGCGATCCAGAAGGCTATCAGTTATGCCATGACTTCCTTTTTCACGACCGGAGGCATTCGGGGAGGCAAGAAGAAACTGGATCAGTTCTATCCCCGGAGTTTTAATATGGGTATTCGGCGAGATGTCTTTATAAAGCTGGATGGATTTGATACGTCCATGCGGTATGGAGAGGATATTGATTTTAGTACACGTATCATTCAGGGAGGATATACCACCCGGTTATTTCCGGAAGCATACGTTTATCATAAGCGGCGTACGCGTTTGATCCAATTCTTCCGTCAGGTGGAACATTCGGGAGAAGCCCGTATTGCTTTAACACAGAAATATCCTTCAACCCTAAAGATTGTTCATTGTCTGCCAGCCGTATTTGTAATAGGTGTGATAGGCTTGTGTCTCTTGGGTATTTTATGCCCTTGGCTGTACCTGTTACTACTGCTTTATGTTCTGTTGCTGTTTATAGATGCGACTTATCAATACAAAGGGAATATTTGGATTGGTATGCTATCCGTTGCAGCGGCCTTTACTCAATTGTTTGGTTATGGTACCGGCTTTATCCGGGCTTGGTGGAAATGGAAGTTGAAGAAATAAGCCTGTAAAGCAGAAAGCCGGAATCAACTAAAAAACATACAGACTCAAAAACTTACAAACTTAAGAAGTAAAAAATGACGAAAGATATTACAACCGATAAAGTAACAGATGATCTGCGCTATTTGCAATTATTGTCGCGTAGTTTTCCGACAATTGCAGATGCCAGTACAGAGATTATCAATTTGGAAGCTATCTTGAACTTGCCGAAGGGTACTGAGCATTTCTTGTCGGATGTTCATGGTGAGTATCAGGCATTCAATCATGTGTTGAAGAATGCTTCCGGCTCCATCAAAAGGAAAGTGGATGAGATCTTCAACAATACCATGCGGGAAGGAGAGAAGAAAGAGCTCTGTACGTTGATTTATTACCCGGAAGAAAAGCTGGTACGGGTAAAGTCTGCTGAAAAAGATCTGGACGATTGGTATATGATTACCTTAAACCAGCTGGTGAAGGTATGCCGTAATGTCTCTTCTAAATATACCCGTTCAAAAGTACGGAAGGCTTTACCTCGTGAGTTTTCCTATATCATACAGGAGTTATTGCATGAATCGTTGCTGGAACCGAATAAGTCGGCTTATGTAGATCAGATTATTCATACGATTATATCGACCGGTCGGGCTGACGACTTTATCATTGCTATGTGTAACCTGATTCAGCGACTGACGATTGACTCGTTACATATCATTGGGGATATTTATGACCGTGGTCCGGGTGCCCATATCATCATGGATACTCTTTGTGATTATCATAATTGTGACATCCAGTGGGGAAACCATGATATGCTTTGGATGGGGGCTGCTGCTGGAAATCTGGGGAGCATGACGAACGTAGTACGAATGTGTTTGCGATATGGTAATTTAGCTACTCTGGAAGACGGTTATGGAATTAATCTGTTGCCTTTGGCTACATTTGCCATGGAAACCTACGCCGATGATCCCTGTGAGCTGTTTGTTCCCAAAATAACAGCGGGAGATACGATGTATGATGCAAAGACCGTTCGCCTGATAGCCCAGATGAATAAAGCCATCTCTGTCGTTCAATATAAGGTTGAAGGAGAAATCATTCGTCGTCGTCCGGAATTTGGTATGGATGACCGGATGCTGCTTCATCGGATTAACCTGGAGAAAGGAACGATTCATTTGAATGGGAAGGATTATGAATTGAAAGATAAATATTGGCCGACTTTAGATCCTAAAGATCCGTATCGTCTGTCGATAGAAGAAGAAGATATGCTACGTCGTATCCAGCGTTCTTTTGAAGGAAGTGAGAAACTGCGTAAGCATATGCTTTGCCTGTTCCGTCATGGCAGTATGTATAAGGTTTGTAATTCCAACCTGTTGTTTCATGCTTCTGTTCCGATGAATAGTGATGGAACCTTGAAAGAAGTAAAAGTGGACGGTGAATATTTCAAGGGTAAAGCCTTGTTGGATAAAGTTGATCAGTTGGTACGGACTGCTTATTTTGATCCAGAGGATTCACCTCAGAAACAGTTTGCCATGGATTATATCTGGTATTTGTGGTGTGGTAAGGATTCTCCTTTGTTTGATAAAAGCCGAATGGCTACATTCGAACGTTGTTTCTTGTCAGAAAAGGAACTTCAAAAGGAAGAAAAAGGAGCTTATTATACCTTGCGAGAAGAGGAATCGGTGTGCGATATGTTGTTGGATGAATTTGGAGTAACCGGTGAACACCGGCACATCGTCAACGGTCATGTACCGGTTCGTTCCATCAAGGGTGAAAATCCGATTAAGGCCAATGGAAAACTGTTGGTTATTGATGGTGGATTCTCGAAAGCCTACCATTCGGAAACGGGAATTGCTGGTTATACGTTGGTTTATCATTCACGTGGATTTCAACTGGTACAGCATGAACCTTTTCAGTCAACGACAAAAGCTATTGAAGAAGGCTTGGATATTCGCTCAACAACGATCGTTGTCGAGCTGAGTGCACACCGTCAGATGGTAAAAGATACCGATAAAGGGGCTGAACTGAAGCAACAGATACACGATTTGGAGAATCTTTTGTATGCTTATCGGAACGGTTTGCTTCAGGAACGCGAACGAGAACTCCGTTATTATTACAGATATTAGTCGGTTCTTGGGTATGAAGAATCGTATTGCCTTATTACCATTATTGTCGGTCTGTCTGGTTTTGCTGTTTGGCTTGAGCCTGGTTTATGGAGCCGTCTCTATTCCTTTACGGGAAGTTATCGATATTTTATGCGGCAAGGGCTCTTCTTCGCCGGCATGGGAGCATATTGTATGGCAGGCCAGGTTACCTCAAGCGGTGACAGCTCTTTTTGCAGGTGCCTCCTTGGCTGTAAGTGGATTGCTGTTACAGACGTTGTTTAGGAATCCGTTGGCTGGTCCTTCCATATTGGGTATCAGTGATGGTGCTAATCTGGGGGTAGCGGCTGTATTATTATATTGGGGAGGAAGTATCAGTCAGGTATCCGACTTCCCCATTACCGGATATGTAGCCGTGATCTTGGCTGCTTTATTGGGAGCATTTGCTATTTTAGGTATCATTATCTATTTCTCCTCGAAGGTGAAAAACAATGTCATGCTGCTGATTATCGGAATAATGATCGGTTATATGGCATCTTCTCTGATTTCAATCTTGAATTATTATGCAGCAGCCGATCGTGTACATGCTTTTGTGATGTGGGGGTTAGGTAACTTCTCGGCTGTTTCTATGGAACAATTACCTTTCTTCTCGATAGTTTCGGCAACTGGACTTTTATTGTCGGTACTGCTTATCAAACCATTGAATGCTTTGCTGCTGGGAGAAATGTATGCAGCCAATTTGGGAGTAAAAGTAAAGCAGGCACGTATGCAAATCTTATTCTGTACCGGATTACTGACAGCCATTGTGACTGCCTTTTGTGGTCCCATCTCTTTTATCGGATTGGCTGTACCTCATATAGCACGTCTGCTGTTAGGCACATCCAATCATAAGTTATTAGTTCCGGCAACGATATTGGCTGGTTCGTGTGTAGCTTTGTTATGTAATTTGCTGATGGTTGTTCCGGGCAGCAATACAATATTACCTTTGAATGCTGTTACACCAATGTTGGGTGCACCGGTCATCATTTATGTAATTATCAATCGTAAAAACATTCAGTATTTTAATTGAGGATGAAACAGGATCCGGTTATCACGACAAATGCTTTGACGATAGGCTATCTGTTGAAAGGTGGGCGGAGGAAAGTCGTACACGAAGGCTTGGACTTGCAGTTACGAGCAGGAGAAGTGACTTGTCTTTTGGGATTGAATGGGGCCGGTAAGTCAACATTACTTCGTACATTATGTGGTTTTCAGCCCCCGTTGCAAGGAGAAATTTATTTGTCAGGGAAGGCTTTGGATAGCTACTCCAGGGCTTCGTTTGCCATGACGCTGGGTGTTGTATTGACCGAGAAAACGAATGCAGGAGGATTGACTGTTTATGAATTGGTTTCTCTGGGCAGGCATCCTTATACAGGCTTTTGGGGTAGATTACGGGAAGCGGATAGACAAATCATAGAAGATTCGATGGAGGCTGTAGGTATTACGCATAAAGCCTCTCAGTTCGTTTCGGAACTGAGCGATGGAGAACGCCAGAAGGCTCTGATAGCTAAAGTATTGGCTCAGCAGTGTCCGGTTATTTTACTGGATGAACCGACCGCTTTTCTGGATGTGACCAGCCGGATTGAAACGATGGCTCTTCTGCATCGTCTGGCAGTAGAGCAACAAAAGGCTATTTTGTTGTCTACCCACGATTTGGATTTGGCAATCCAGATGGCAGACTGTTTGTGGCTGTTGGCGAAAGACAAACCGATGGTTGCAGGTTCTCCTGAAGACCTGATCCTGCAAGGTGCATTTACTTCTTTCTTTGATCGGGGCATGATTCATTTTGATTCCCTGACGGGTAAATTGAATTTGGTACAAAAGAATCAGCCTGTATTGGTGAGAGGCGAATCAAATTTAGTCTATTGGTTGGGCAATGCCTTGAAACGTAATGGCTTTGATCCGATGGGAAATGGTCATGCGGATATCGAGATTACAGCTCAAACTTCTTCTTGTATGCTTTTGCATCAAGTGGGCCGGGAACCTCATACTTTTACTTCTGTTGCTTCATTGATGGAATATTTGAAAGATATGTCTTCCTTTATCCATAATTAACAGAATAACATGCAACTTTTGAGGGGTAAAAACTGTCTATATAGTATATATTAAATATTTAAACAGGAAGAAAAGTATGAAAAGATTAGTAATGATGTTGGTTGCATTCCTGTTGGTAGGAACAGGAGCCATGTTTGCTCAAGAAGATACGAGAGCTGCCAGAAAAGCGGCTAAGGAAGCTGAAAAAGCTGCTCAAGAAGCAGCCGAAATGCAGGCGTTTGAAACGGCTAAGAAAGCTATATTCGATAAAGATTTCGTTTTGGAAGCCGACCGGGTTGAATTCAAGCGAGGTAATTTTAAATATGTAACACCGAGTACGAATTTTGTCTCTTTAATAGATGGAAAGGCAACGGTACAGTTGTCGTTCGACGGAGCTTTTTCCGGACCGAACGGAATAGGCGGAATTACAGTGGAAGGAACTCCTTCGAATGTAGAGGTTGAAACCGATAAGAAAGGAAATGTAAACTTTAAGATGATGGTACAGGGAATAGGTATTTCCGCTTCTATTACCATACGGATGATAGAAGGATCGTCCAAATGTACGGCGACTGTTTCACCAAACTTCAATAGCAACCGGATTTCTTTCACCGGAACGGTTTATCCAAGTGCGGAATCATCTGTCTTTAAAGGACGAACTTTGTAATATCGGTCAGGAGTTTATAAGTACAGGATTCGGAAACTAACGAATTCTAAAAAAGAAAGTCACGAGAATTAAAATCGATTCTCGTGACTTTTTTTGTAAACTTTCGTAGCTTTGTTGTCCAAACAAATGATTTTACGTTATGCAGTTATCTTTAGAACAAAAAGACATTCATAAATTCCTGATGATAGGAGATAAAGTACTGATTAAACCGAAGAATCCACAAAGCCAGACAAAGACTGGACTTTATTTGCCGCCTTCGGTACAGGAGAAGGAGAAAATACAGGTCGGTTATATTATAAAGGTAGGACCGGGATATCCGCTTCCGGCACAGAATGAGGAACGGGAAGTTTGGGAAAAGAAAGAAGAAGAAGTCCGTTACTTGCCGTTGCAGGCTCAGGAAGGTGACTTGGCTGTTTATTTGCAGAATGCCGCCTACGAGATCAATTTTAATGAAGAAAAGTATCTGATAGTACCTCATTCTGCTATTCTAATGTTGGTTCGGGATGAAGGATTGTTTGAATAATTAGATTTTTTCTTGACAAAAGTCGTTTTATCTAATTTAATAGCGTATATTTGCTTTCTGTTAATCAATACAAACTTTCGATAAAATGCGATTATATGAATAAGATAGTTGGTAAAGAGTTTTTCTCGGAAAAAGTCGTGAAGCTTGAAGTCGAAGCTCCGCTGATTGCCCGTTCTCGGAAAGCTGGGCATTTTGTGATTGTGCGCGTAGGTGAAAAAGGTGAGCGTATGCCTTTAACCATTGCAGAAGCTGATGTGAAGAAGGGTACAATTACACTGGTTGTTCAAGAAGTTGGTCTCTCTTCTACCAAACTGTGTCAGTTGGAAGTAGGAGACTACATAACGGATGTGGTAGGTCCGTTGGGACAGGCAACGCATATCGAAAAGTTTGGTACAGTAGTTTGCGCCGGTGGAGGTGTGGGTGTTGCTCCGATGTTACCGATTGTGCAGGCACTGAAGGCTGCAGGAAACCGAGTGATTACGGTTTTGGCCGGTCGGACAAAAGAACTGATTATTTTGGAAAAGGAAATGCGAGCCAGTTCGGATGAGGTGATTATCATGACGGACGACGGTTCGTATGGACAGAAAGGTTTGGTAACAGAGGGAGTAGAAGCTGTCATTTTAAGGGAGAAAGTGGACAAGTGCTTTGCCATTGGTCCGGCTATCATGATGAAGTTTGTCTGCCTGCTGACCAAGAAATATGATATCCCGACAGATGTTTCTTTGAATACGATCATGGTGGATGGTACGGGAATGTGTGGTGCATGCCGTATTACAGTGGGTGGAAAGACGAAGTTCGTTTGTGTCGATGGACCGGAGTTTGATGGTCATCAGGTGGACTTCGACGAGATGCTCAAACGTATGGGTGCTTTCAAGGAGATTGAACGGGAAGAAATCCATAAGCTGGATCATCTGGAAGAGGCACATGCGGCAGCGTTGAATGACCGTACAGCTCCGTGGCGGGAAGAATTGCGGAAAGCGATGAAGCCTAAGGAACGTACAGCGATTCCGCGTGTCAAGATGAATGAACTGGATCCGGAATATCGTTCACATACGCGTCTGGAAGAAGTAAATCAGGGATTAACGGCTGAACAGGCTCGTACAGAGGCAAGCCGTTGTCTGGACTGTGCGAATCCGACCTGTATGACGGGTTGTCCGGTAGGTATTAATATTCCATCTTTTATCAAGAATATTGAACGCGGAGAATTTTTGGAAGCTGCTAAAGTTCTGAAGGAAACGAGTGCGCTACCGGCTGTTTGTGGTCGCGTTTGTCCGCAGGAAAAGCAATGTGAATCGAAGTGTATCCATTTGAAGATGGGACACGAAGCCGTTGCTATCGGTTATTTGGAACGCTTTGCAGCCGACTATGAACGGGAAAGTGGACAGATTGCCTTACCAGAAGTAGCTCAGCCTAATGGTATTAAGGTTGCGGTTATCGGTTCGGGTCCTGCCGGTCTTTCATTTGCAGGTGATATGGCGAAGCTGGGATATGAAGTAACTGTGTTTGAAGCTTTGCATGAGATTGGCGGAGTGCTGAAGTATGGTATCCCGGAATTCCGTTTACCCAATAAGATCGTAGATGTGGAGATCGAGAATCTTTCCAAGTTGGGTGTAACCTTTGTGAAAGATTGTATCGTTGGAAAGACAATCAGTGTGGAAGATTTGAAAGCTGATGGTTTCCAAGGAATCTTTGTCGCTTCGGGTGCTGGTCTGCCTAATTTTATGAATATTCCGGGTGAGAACTCCATCAATATTATGTCATCTAATGAATATCTGACTCGTGTAAACTTGATGGATGCGGCGAATCCGGAATCAGATACACCGGTTGCGTTTGGCAAACGTGTAGCTGTGATCGGCGGAGGTAATACGGCGATGGATTCTGTCCGTACTGCAAAACGTCTGGGAGCAGAGAAGGCAATGATTATTTATCGTCGTTCAGAACAGGAAATGCCGGCGCGTCTGGAAGAAGTAAAACATGCAAAGGAAGAAGGAGTCGAGTTCCTGACTTTACATAATCCGATTGAATACAAGGCTGACGAGAAAGGTCGTGTTAAACAAGTCGTACTGCAGAAGATGGAACTGGGCGAACCAGATGCTTCTGGTCGCCGGAGTCCGGTACCGATTCCGGGTGCTATCGAAACATTGGATATTGACTTGGCAATTGTCAGTGTAGGTGTTTCGCCGAATCCGATAGTTCCACATTCTATTCCGGGTTTGGAATTAGGACGAAAAGGTACGATTGCTGTTAATGAGAATATGGAATCTTCCATTCCGATGATTTATGCCGGAGGAGATATTGTCCGTGGAGGTGCTACGGTTATCTTGGCAATGGGCGATGGTCGTCGTGCGGCAGCAGCCATGCATCAACAGTTGACGAAGAATAAATAATATATTGGGTTGATTTTATACTGAAATAAAGGAAGTCCGGTTGCAAGCTTTATGGCAAGGCAACCGGACTTCTTGTCTTTTATTGCTTCAGAATGATTTCGGGTTACTTCTGGATAATTGGATGTCTATTGTGATAGATCTTTCTTGGACCGGAATTGTGTAGGTGTCATGCCTAAGTGTTTTTTCGTATATTTCGTGAAAAATGACAGATTCGGAAAATCCAGATCCAGTGCAATTTCCTTAATACTCTTGCTTGAATACTTGAGTTCATATTTGATGCATTCAACGGCATGTTCGTTGATAATTGATAAGGCATTTTTCCCTCGAATCTGTTTGACTATGCGCGATAAGTATTTGGGAGAATAACAAAGCTTATCGGCATAATAGGAAACAGACCGATGTTGCCCATTATCCGACATGAGTTCTTCCATGAACCGCTTGAAAACATAATCAGCCTGTAAAGGTTTTTGGGAAGTGTCTATTGGATTATCCGGTAAATTGATCTTTGCGTTGATGATTCCCATCATTTCACAAAAGAATGCTCCAAACAAAAGTTGTAAGACTTCTTTCTTTTCTTCAAACATGGTACTTTTGATCCGCGAATTGATCAAGAACCGATATTGATCGAATGATTCGACTTCATCCGGACTGAGATGTCTGACCGGATTCTTATGAATATAGTGCATGACCTTCCAATGGTCTTTATCGAATTGTAAAGTACGTTCCAGAAAAGGTGCAGACAGACAGGCAAATTCGGTTGCATGGTTTGGACTGGCCAAAACCTTACTGATGATCAGATTTGGCGGACTGAGTAACAAATCGTTTTTCTCCAGAGAATAACTTTGGTTGTTTAGTTCGATCTGGATATGACCTTCCGTGCAGAATAACATGAGGAACAAATCAAGTTTAACCTTCTCTTGCCCTAAAAGAAGGTGATCAAGACTATTGCTTACAACCAAATAATCGTCGGCATAACTGTCATGATTGTAACTTTTGAGTTGTTCAATATTCACTTTGATGATTTCTTCTTGTTCCATATTCCTATTTTTTGTCGCCAAAGATGGGAAATAAAGATACTAGTTCTACATTCAATTTGCTATCAAAAATGTTCTATTTTCCACTTTGCGGCAAACCTCAAAAGGCAAAAAGGGAAATGGATCATTCCTGTGCGAAAAAAGATTACTCGTGTGATTTCCTCTTACGGTACTTTTGCCGCGAATTTTAAATTATTGATATGAATACATTAGGAAGAAAATGCTGGCAAATAGCTCTTATTTGCTTTACGTTAGGGTTGATCTCCTGCAAACAGGAGGAGAAAGGACAAGCTGAGGCAAAGTATTCGGTGATGAAAATCTCCGCAAATGCCGAGAAAGAAGTGATGACTTCCTATTCAGCTACTATTGAGGGGAAACAGGATATAGCGATATATCCTCAAGTTTCAGGTTATATTGAAAAGTTATGTGTAACTGAGGGTGAGAAAGTACGTGAAGGACAGATTCTGTTTGTAATAGATCAAGTCCCGTACAAAGCCGCTCTTGAGACTGCCTTGGCAAATGTGAAAGTGGCAGAAGCTTCATTGGCTACAGCTGAACTGACATACAACAGTACCAAGGCTTTGTTTGAACAGAAAGTAGTTTCGGATTATAACTTACAGACTAGCCGGAATTCTTATCTCACGGCACAGGCTCAACTGGCACAGGCGAAAGCTGAAGAAGTGAACGCCCGGAATAACTTATCGTATACGGAAGTAAAAAGTCCGAGTGATGGTGTTATCGGAATGTTGCCTTATCGAAAAGGTGCTTTGGTAAGTCCTTCTATTCCGCAACCGTTGACGACAGTTTCTGATAATTCGGATATGTATGTATATTTCTCGATGACTGAGAATCAGTTACTGGCATTAGCCCGGCAGTATGGAACTGTTGATCAGGCGATCAAAGATATGCCGGAAATCCAGCTTCAGTTGAACGATCAGAGTATGTACGAGAAGAAGGGACGGATCGAATCTATCAGCGGAGTAATCGACAAAACCACAGGAACTGTAGGTGTCCGTGCTGTATTCCCGAATGAAGCTCGTCTGTTACACAGTGGATCTTCTGGTAATGTGCTGATCCCAAGTACTTATAAGAATTGTATTTTGATTCCTCAAGGAGCAACAGTTCAGTTGCAGGATAAGATTATCACGTATAAGATTGTAGATGGTAAAGCTACTTCTACCTTGATTCAGGTAGCTAGTGTGGACGACGGACGTGAATACATTGTATTGGACGGATTGAAAGAAGGAGATGAAATCGTTTCGGAAGGAGCTGGTATGCTTCGTGAAGGAACTCAGATAAAATAAGGATATGGCTTTATGAAAGGAAATATATTTATTAAGCGGCCTGTGATGGCCCTGTCTATTTCTATTCTGATCCTGATCGTCGGATTTATTTCGTTGGCAACATTGCCTGTTGAGCAGTATCCGGATATTGCGCCGCCTACTGTTCGTGTGGAGGCAACTTATACAGGAGCCAACGCGGAAGCCGTTATGAACAGTGTGATTATGCCGTTGGAAGAAAGTATCAACGGTGTAGAAAACATGATTTATATCACATCAACGGCAACCAACTCGGGGTCAGCAGAAATCTTGGTTTACTTCAAACAGGGAACGGATCCGGATATGGCGGCTGTCAATGTACAGAACCGTGTTTCCAAAGCTCAGGGTTTATTACCTTCTGAAGTAACAAAAATCGGTGTCAGTACAACGAAACGTCAGAATAGTTTCTTGCAGATTGGAGCCTTGGTTAGTCCGGACAATCGTTATGATGAAACATTCTTGGCCAATTATCTGGATATAAATGTTATTCCACAGATTAAACGTATTCAGGGCGTTGGTGATGTCTTGGAATTAGGTGATACCTATAGTATGCGTATTTGGATGAAGCCGGATCGTATGGCTCAATATGGATTGGTTCCTTCGGATGTAACAACTGCGTTAGGAGAACAGAACATTGAGTCTCCAACAGGTTCATTGGGAGAAAATTCAGATCATGTATTCCAATATACGATGAAATATAAAGGACGTCTGAAAAGTACGGAAGAGTTTGAGAATATTGTAATCCGTTCACAGTCCGATGGTTCGGTTTTACGTCTAAAGGATGTAGCAGAAGTTGAATTAGGACGTCTTTCTTATAGTTATCATGGTGAAGTAGATGGTGCTCCGGGTGTGATTTTTATGGTATTCCAGGTTGCTGGAGCCAACGCAACAGCGGTTAATGAAGAAATCTCCGCGTTGTTGGATGATATGTCTAAGGAACTTCCGACGGGAACTGAATTTATCCAGATGATGAGTGTCAATGATTTCTTGTTTGCTTCTATTCATAATGTAGTGGAAACTTTGGTCATTGCCATTATTTTGGTTGTATTGGTAGTTTATTTCTTCTTGCAGGATTTCAAGAGTACGTTGATACCATCTATTTCGATTATCGTTTCTTTGATCGGAACATTCGCTTGCTTGCAAATTGCCGGTTTCAGTATCAATATCTTGACATTGTTTGCCTTGGTGTTGGCCATTGGTACGGTTGTGGATGATGCCATTATTGTGGTAGAAGCGGTGCAGGCGAAGTTTGACGTTGGCTATAAGTCTTCATATCTGGCGACAAAAGATGCTATGAGCGATGTAACCATGGCGGTTATTTCTTGTACGGGTGTGTTTATGGCGGTATTTATCCCGGTTACATTCATGGGTGGAACATCTGGTGTCTTCTACACGCAGTTTGGTGTAACAATGGCTGTAGCTGTTGGTTTGTCTTGTATTAATGCATTGACTCTTTGTCCGGCCTTGTGTGCCATGATGATGAAACCTTCGGATGGAGAAAAAGGTGCCAAGAGTTTCAACGGTCGGGTTCGTGCGGCTTATAATGCTTCTTATAATGCTCTGTTAGGTAAATATAAGAAAGGATTGATGTTCTTGTTCCATCACCGGTGGATGGCTTGGGCTTCATTTGCGGTGGTAATCGTCTTATTGGTTTACCTGATGACGACTACAAAAACAGGATTGGTTCCACAGGAAGACCAGGGTGTTATGATGGTCAATGTAAGTACGTCGCCGGGTAATACGTTGGTAGAAACAGATAAAGTATTGGATAAAGTAGAGAATATACTAAGGAATACACCAGAGGTAGAACATTACTCAAGAACGGCTGGTTATGGATTGATTTCCGGACAAGGAACTTCGTATGCAACGTTGATTGTCCGATTAAGGAACTGGGAAGAACGAGAAGGCAAAGAACACACGGTGGATGCTGTGATGAAACAGTTGAATGCTCAGTTTGCCTTGATTAAAGAAGCGCAGATCTTCTGCTTCCAGCCGGCTATGATTCCGGGTTACGGTACGGGTAACTCAACCGAATTGTATCTGGAGGACAAGACAGGTGGCGACATGGGTACTTTCTATCAATTGGCTATGCAGTATTTGGGTGCGCTGAACCAGCGGCCGGAAGTAGCGATGGCTTATACTTCGTATGCCATGAACTTCCCGCAGATTTCAGTTGATGTAGATGCTGCCAAATGTAAGCGTGCCGGTATTTCTCCCAATACGGTATTGGATGCTTTAGGATCTTATTGTGGAGGTTCGTATGTGTCTAACTTCAATAAGTTTGGTAAAGTATATCGTGTCATGCTGCAGGCATCGCCTGAGACCCGATTGGATAAACATGCCTTGGACAATATGTTTGTACGTAATGGAGATGAAATGGCTCCGATCAGTCAGTTCGTTACGATTAAGAATGTATTAGGTGCTGAAGTAGCCAAACGTTTCAACTTGTATAATACCATTACAGTCAATGTGAATGCGGCAGAAGGATATTCAACAGGTGAAGTTCAGCAGGCCATCAAGGAAGTTGCGGAACAGATGCTTCCTACCGGCTATGGTTATGAATATGGAGGTATGGCTCGTGAAGAGGCTTCAAGTGGAGGTGCACAGACGGTCTTTGTATATGTTCTTTGCGTTGTCTTGATTTATCTGATTCTTGCTTGTTTGTATGAAAGTTTCTGGGTTCCGTTGGCAGTTATCTTATCCGTTCCGTTTGGTTTGATGGGTAGTTTCTTGTTTGCCAAGATTGCCGGTCTGGAAAACAACATCTATTTGCAGACAGGTGTGATTATGTTGATTGGTCTGTTGGCAAAGACGGCTATCTTGATTACCGAATATGCCATTGAACGCCGGCGTAAAGGTATGGGAATTGTTTCGGCTGCTTATTCTGCCGCTCAGGCTCGTTTACGTCCGATTCTGATGACCGTTCTGACAATGGTATTTGGTATGTTGCCTTTGATGTTCTCAACTGGTGCCGGAGCGAATGGTAATAGTTCATTGGCAACGGGTGTTGTGGGTGGTATTACGATAGGTACGTTGGCTATACTTTTCGTTGTTCCTGTTCTCTTTATTTTCTTCGAATATTTACAGGAAAGATTGCGTAAACCGCTGTCTGAAGAAGAAGACATGCAGATTGTGTATGAAAAACTAAAGACTCAGGCAGAACGTGATGCGTTGAATACTAATAAGTAAATGAAAGAATGAAACGTATGAATAAATGGATTTTTATGATAGGCGCTACTTGCATGTTGAGTAGTTGCGGAATATATTCGACCTATAAGCCACAGACATCGGTGCCGGAAAACTTGTATGGAGAAGAGTTCTTGGCAGAGGATACAGTGAGCTTGGGTAATTTGGAGTGGCGGG
>OHTA01000502.1_pt1 | contig 26019 bp, 30 predicted proteins | sample 1578851 | NCBI WGS metagenome assembly OHTA01 (sample SAMEA3879578, study PRJEB24766) | human gut metagenome | biome: human-associated habitat; feature: feces | place: USA | collected 1985/1987 | reverse complement strand
ACTTTAATTTCTCGATGTGTTTGAGTATATTTGAACACATTTTGAGTGGCAGAATCTTATGAAAACCAAACAACCGGAACTAAACAAAATCACTGCACTCTAAGAGAGATTATCCCGTGATGATGAGCAAAGCGGTGACACCAAGCATCGGCGGTTATGAAAAGAAGGACAAAAACGGTAATCCTACAGGAAAGTACACCAATGCACAGGACAATTACACCTGCTCCACTTACAGTAAAGCAAAGAACAAAGTGAATTGGAATTATCAGTAGATGCTTTAGAAAATGAAATTTAGGAGGAAAGCACATGGAAACATGGTATTACGAGGTAGTGTCCATAGACGGAGACTATGCAAATCTAAAGAGAAGCGATATCGAATCAGATGATCTGAAGCTTGTGGCAAGGGCACTGCTCCCACCTGAAATCATGGAGGGAAGCAGACTGAAATACGAGCTGATGCAATATGAGATAATTTAGTAACATATAACCTTGAAGTAGGAGATATTAAGAATGCAGCAGAAATCGACACAAAAAATACTGTTATTTAGTGTAGCAACACAAAAAGTGGAAAAAATAAAAGCCCTGTGCAAAACCCTTGGAATATCGGTGCAACAGGTGGAAAAATCAGATTACGGACAGAAGCTCGGTGCCATAGCCGGAATAACCGGATTCAAAAAGGATGGTTCAAGGTATAGCGGAGCAGATTTTCCGGCGGAGCTTTTGGTCTTTTCAGGTATTAATTCATCACAAATGGATATCTTTCTGGCGGAATATAAGAAGGCAGGTATCGAACCAATCGGATGTAAGGCTGTCGTGACACCGGATAATGTATTTTGGAGCGCCGATAAGCTGTTTCGGGAGATATTCAGAGAGCACTTGTTTATGAGCAGGTAAATATAAAAAGGAACCAGCAGGTTCCTTTTTAATATACAATTTTATATTGTTAGCTCTAATCAACCAGTCCCTTATTCTTCCATTTTCCGCTCTTCCAGCGCAGCACCATGCCGACAGCCCTGATGCACTCGTCACTTGCGAGTCCGATGTAAGCACCGACTGCGAGAAGCCCCAGATGAAGTCCGAAGAAGTATGTTCCACCGACAGCCGCAAGGTACATGAAAATAGCACCCATGACAACCGGGAATACGGCGTCACCGCTTGTCTTCAGTGCCTGACCATATACCAGATTGGTGACTCTTCCAAACTCCAGCACAATATCGATGGCGAGAAGCTTTGTGACAAGATTTATCATCTGTACGTCATTCGTGAAGATTCGCACAATGTAGTTACCTAAAAGCGCAAATGTGATAGAAAGGCAGGATGCCGTAATCACACCGTAGATAGCGGCTTTGCGAGTGCCCTTATCACATTCGTCATACTCCTTTGCTCCGATATGCCAGCCGGTCAGGATGGCATTTGCCTGAGCTAAGGCAGCACCGATACAGAACGAAAAGTTAGCAATCTGTGAGGCATAAGAGCGCGCAGTGACGTTCATTCCGTCAGCATCCATCTGGTTCATGAATCGCACTACAAGAGTCATTGCGATATTGTAGAGCGCGGTTTCACAGGCAGACGGAAAGCCAATCTTTATAATCTGTCCGAGAATTTTTCCGGGAGCTATGCGCTCGGGACTGTCCTTTGCCTTGATGAGCACAGCGCCCATTGTGGCAACAATAATCAGATTGATAATACGTGAAATAACCGTTGCTGTGGCAACACCCATAACGCCCCAGTTCATTACAAAGAGAAAAACAGCGTTAAGTATAAAGTTAATGACATTTCCAATAATTGATGCCCAAAGTGACTGCTTTGTGTAGCCGAAAACTCTCAGGTAGCTTGAATAAATCGGTATGAGAGCATTTAAAAAGCAGGCACCTCCAACAATGCGCAGATAAGTATTTGCCGAATCAAAAAGCGCCGGTGCAATGCTGACCATTTTAAGAATATTACCGGAAAAAACAGCCAGAAATACAGACATGAGCACACCTATTACAGCGTTAAATATAAGCCCAAGCTGCCTTGCCTGATATGCTATACCCGGTTTTCCGGCACCGATATTCTGCGTCATGACAGCAACCATACCGCTTGAGATGATACCAAACATGATGATGAAAACGGAGATGTATGTATTTGCCGTGCCGACAGCACCAACCGCCTGGTCGCTCACGGATGACAGCATAAGAGTGTCGACCATGCCTGACAGCATGTAAAAAAGTGTTTCGAAGCATATTGGAATGGAAAGCTGTGTAAGTGTTTTTCTTTGAACCTGCATATAGATTACCTCATTTATAATGTATATATACTTTGCGATATTAACAGAAAGAATGCAAACTTCTCATTATAAACTTCATTTGGGAGAGGAAGATATAAAGAAGAGAAGCTTGCATGTATCAATATATTACATTATCACAAATAATTCTTGTATTATTTCAAGGGAAAATTGTACTATTTCCACTTTATCTATTACTAAGTTACTGCTCATACCACAGCGTAGATTCACTAAATCCTAGGGAACAAATAAAAAAATGCACACCTTATGCATGCAATATGTTAAAATATAGAACAGTTGATATGTAATTATTACAGCAAACAAACCGGATGGGAATTAAAAGAGACTAAGGAATATGTAGAAAAATGTATTTTGAATTAAAAGAAAACCGGCCACACGGCACACCGGAAAATCCGTTCAGCCAATACCATATCAGTGATGTAAATCGTGCATTCCAGATTCCGGTACACTGGCACGATGAGCTGGAAATTATATATGTAAAGCAGGGCAAGCTGCATGTGACCATATCAGGTGAAAACTATATAGGAAGCCCAAAGGATGCATTTGTGGTATCTCCGGGCAGTCTGCATTTAATGGGCTCACCGACAGGAGATGCAGATTATTACACGTTTTTGTTTCCTCTTGAATATATATCATTTCAGACGGACGATCTCATGGAAAAATCAATCCTATCCCCTCTCAAACGAGGCAGACTTATGATTAGTCCTAAGATAAATGATACAGCAGCAGATATATGCGAGCGGCTGATAGAGATAAATGCACAAATATCAGGGAAAAACGCAGAAAAAACAGATGCTGCAAATATAGAGGCGCAATTTGAGACAAAAATAACTCTCATCAAATTCATCCGGAAAATGTGGAAAAATGGTCTGATTCTGGAAAATGGCACAAATGGCACCAACACAACAGAAAAAGAAATGATAACGTATATCCGGCAAAACTATACAAGGGAAATTTCACTGAAGGAATTTGGTGCACAGTTTCATTTGTCAGAAAAATACATATCACGCTACTTTAAAGAGCATTTTCATATTACTCTGTCACAGTATGTCAATCATCTCAGGCTGGAGCACGCCAGACAGCTATTGGAGGAATCAGCAGCTTCCGTTACAGAGGTTGCGATGTGCAGTGGATATCAGAATGTGAGCTATTTTATACGCAGCTTCAAGAAAATGTATGGGGTATCACCTCTTAAATACAGAAATTTTCAAACTTTACCTTGACAAAGTGACAAAAAGAGCATAAAGTATATTAAAAGATTAATTTAACAGTGTTTCAAAACCGATGAGAAAGAAGAGTAGACCTTTCCGGATATCTCAGAGAGCTGCAGATGGTGGGATTGCAGTATGGATGGATTTGTTGAATGGCCTTTCGAGGGTGATCCGAAGCGTTTGATTGTACAGAGCATAGTTTCTTAACGATTAAATCAGTAGGCGTCACCGGGAACCGAACCCGTTATCATTTCGGCATGTATATTAGTACATGACAGAGTGGACAATTCGTCAAATTGAGTGGTACCGCGATAATAAGAATTTATTACCGTCTCAAGCATTAGCTTGAGGCGGTTTTTTGCATAAACACCCACATGATGAAATGTCGTTAGCGCAAATTTGATTGGAGTCTATGACATTTGGCTTGTTGCGGCAGATTTATGAGAAAATCGCGAACATCGGGAAACAAACACTTCACAAAGAAAGTGAGGAATTCAATATGAAAAAGAAAGTATTATCAGTAATTTTAGCAGCAGTTTGCACCATGGGCCTTATGGCAGGCTGTGGAGCAGAGGGTTCAAAGGGCTCTACACAGAGTGGCGCAAAGGGTGACAGCTACACAGTAGGTATTTCGCAGTTTGCAGAGCATGGCTCTCTTGACAACTGCAGGGAGGGCTTCTTAGAGGGGCTCAAGGAAGAGGGCATCGAGGAAGGTAAAAACCTTAAAGTTGATTACCAGAATGCACAGACAGATACCGGTACAGCAAGCACTATTGCAGACAGCTTCGTATCTGAGAAGGTTGATATGATTTGTGCCATCGCTACACCATGTGCAGCCAGCGCCTACAATTCAGCTATGAATGCAGACATTCCAACAGTATACACAGCAGTTTCAGATCCTGTTGTAGCAGGTCTTGCAAAGGAGGACGGCTCAAGTGTCGGAAACATCACAGGCTCATCAGACGTGCTTCCTGTTGAGGAGCAGCTTAAGATGATCAGGGAGATGATGCCGGATGCAAAGAAAATCGGTATTCTCTACACCACAAGTGAGGCAAACTCATGCAGCACCATTGAGGAGTACAAGGAGCTTGCAGATAAATACGATTTTGAAATCGTTGACACCGGAATAAACACATCAGCAGATATTGAGATTGCAGCATCAGATCTTGTTTCCAAGGTTGACTGCCTGTGCAACCTCACAGACAACACAGTAGTAAATGCACTCCAGACTGTTCTCGACAAGGCAAATGGAGCAAAGATTCCGGTATTCGGAAGTGAAATTGAGCAGGTTAAATCAGGCTGTGTCGCTTCAATGGGAATCGATTACTACCAGCTTGGAATCGAGACAGGAAAGATGGCAGCAAAGATTTTAAAGGGTGAGGAGAAAGCCTCTGACACTCCGTTTATCACAGCTTCAAAGGCTGAGCTTTATGTAAACACTGCAGCAGCAGACAAGATTGGCATGACACTTGATGCAGATTATATCAAGGATGCAGCCGAGACATTTGATAAGATTGAAGTAAAATAGTTACGTTGATTTTTAAAGCAGGGGAGGATACACCGTGACACTAGTTTTAAGCGTTTTAGAGCAGGGCATGATTTATGCAATCATGGCTCTTGGAATATATATCACATACACCATACTGGATTTTCCGGATCTGACCGTAGATGGAAGCTTTCCGCTTGGAGCGGCACTTTCGGCGGTACTCATCACAAAGGGCGTTAATCCTATACTCACACTGATTGTGACATTTGCGGTAGGTGCGTTTGCCGGAATGCTGACCGGAATCATCCATGTGAAGCTCAAGGTGCGTGACCTTTTATCGGGAATTATCATGATGACAGCGCTTTACACGGTGAATCTTCGTATTGCAGGAAGGGCAAACCTGCCAATATACAATATGACCACACTTTTCGACAATGATTTTGTCAGAAATGTATTTAAGGGCGGCTTAGCACAGTTTTCAAATGTGATTATCATCCTTGTTATCACACTTGTGATGAAATTCCTGCTCGACTGGTACATGAGCACAAAGTCAGGATATCTGCTTCGCGCCGTAGGTGACAACGAGACTATCGTTACATCTATGGGTGTGGACAAGGGCATCACAAAAATCATCGGCCTTGCAATCGCCAACGGCCTTTGCAGCTTAAGCGGATGCATTTTTGCACAACAGCAGAGATATTTCGATATATCAATGGGAACCGGAACAATGGTTATCGGACTGGCGAGCGTTATTATCGGAATCAGCCTGCTTAAAAAGGCAACATTTTTGCGTGTGACCTCAAGTGTTGTTATCGGAGCAATTGTATACAAGGCCTGTGTGGCAATCGCTATAAAGCTTGGTATGCCGTCGAGCGATTTGAAGCTCATTACAGCGGTATTGTTCCTCATCATTCTGGTGCTTGGAATGGATAGAAACAAAAGAAAGAAGGTGGCATAATGTTAGAGCTCAACCATATCCACAAATTATATAATCCGGGAACAGTCAACGAGATATGCCTCTTTGATGATTTTAACCTGAAAATAGATGATGGACAGTTTGTTTCCGTTGTAGGAAGTAATGGCTCCGGAAAGACATCTATGCTCAATATCATCTGCGGTTCTATTCCTATTGACGGTGGCAGCATAGTGGTAAACGGCACTGACATCACAAAGCAGAAGGATTTTATCAGACACCGCTGCATAGGCCGTGTATTTCAGGATCCGTCAAAGGGAACCTGTCCTTCCATGACAATCCTTGAAAATCTGTCCATAGCTGACAACAAAGGAAAGACATACGGTCTGGGCCGTGGTACAAACCACAGCAGGATAGAGCATTACAAGGAGATGCTTGCCGAGTTAAATCTCGGACTTGAGGATAAGCTTCACACAAAGGTTGGGGCACTTTCAGGCGGTCAGAGGCAGACACTTGCGCTTCTCATGGCTACGATGAATCCAATCGAGTTTCTCATCCTTGATGAGCACACAGCAGCCCTCGATCCAAAGACCGCTGAGATTGTAATGCAGCTCACAGGCAAGATTGTGGCAGAGAAGAAGGTCACAACAATCATGGTCACACACAATCTGCGCTACGCTGTTGAATACGGAGACCGCCTTATCATGATGCATCAGGGCAGGGCAATAATCGACAAGGCCGGCGCCGATAAGAAGGCTATGCAGGTTGATGATATTCTTGGCACATTCAATGAGATCAGTATTGAGTGCGGAAACTAGGGTGTGCGAAATGTAAATATGAATTGAAAATGTCCTCCTGTGGGAGTATTGTATAACTATACTTCTACCAGGAGGACATTTTATATTTCAAGGATTATAGATGAGGAGATGAAAAAAGATGAGTCAGGTTGCCAAAGGTGTTGTGCTGTGAACCGCAGGATATTTTGGAGGAGGAATAAATGAAATTCTTAAATATTATACAGAAAATAGTCAATTACAACAAGCCACAAAGAAAATAGTCCTCTGTGGCTTGTTTCGAGTTTGTTTAGTTTATAGCGCATCACATAAAGAAAAGCGTTTGTTATCTGATTATCGAGGATATCAGCCGTATTTCGATTGAATGAAAGCTATTATAAAAAATAATATAACATGACAAAATCATATTGACTAAATAGGTTTAGCTGTTTATAATAAAGACAAAATGAAAATGTCATGAATGGAGAACAGATAAATGGAAAAATTAGTAACACTTGAAGATGCATTAAAAAGAATTGAGGAGTTGGAAAAAGAGAATGCAAAACTTCGGGAGGAATTGGAGTATTACAGAAATCGTAAGTTAAGCGGTCGTCAGAAACATAACGCCAAGTGGATGGCAATATATAATGATTTTGTTGTTGGGTATGAGAGCGGCATGACAATGGTAGAAATTGCGAAGCGGAACAATGTCAGTGAGAGGACGATTTATAGGTATAAAGCATATTATGACAAAATGAGAGAAGTAGAGGATAATGAGTAGAACATCTTCATAGCGTTATAAAAATAATTGTATGGATTCTGTGGTGGATTTTTGTACCCCAAATATGAAACGCAAAACAAGGAAGGAAATTTATGGCAGAAGATAAAAAGAAAGAAATTGCAGTAATTGAAATTACAGAAGAATATATGAAGGATCGACTTTATGAATTCAGAGGAAAAAAAGTTATGCTTGATTCAGACTTGGCAGAAATTTATGGGTATGAGACCAAAAATTTTAAAAGGCAGGTTAAGAATAACATTGCCAAATTTGTAGGCGATGATTTTATGTTTGAATTGAATGATGAAGAAGTGGAAAATCTTTCAAGGTGCAAAAATTTCACCTTGAATGTGGGAAGAGGTTCAAATACAAAATACAAACATTATGTGTTTACAGAACAGGGATTGTATATATTGTTGAAGATTATGGCGTATCTAAATATGCCCCGGTTATTGCAGCTCTGTTGAAAAATCCCCCTTTGGTTTTACCACACTAAAAACGTCGGTAAATCATATCCTCATCATCCCCGACATAATACATCCTCCGGTGGCTCCACATTCCATAACATCAGCAAGTCGCGGAACACTAATGTGTGGCATTGCATCATAAGCTGTGCTGTTATCGTTTGAAGCAATATTGATACCGCCGATTGCATAAACCGGTATCTCAACCGCATCACAGACATTTTTGAGGAAATCAAGTCCGCGCGGAGGCAGTCCTTTTTTGCAGTCGGTTGCAAAAATATGTCCTGCCGTCATATATGTGGCACCAAGCTGTTCGGCTTTTATTGCATCTTCTACAGAGTGGACAGAGGTTCCGATAACCTTGAAGAATTGTTGATAATTGTCAGTGCTTTTTGACATATCTGTGGATGTATTGTCAGATAGGTCTTTTTTGACATATGCTTCGAGGATTGGCAATGGCAGATGTATATACGGATGCTCAAGCTCCATTGCTACATTTATAAAGCTGTGCAGCATGCACTGTACATCATATTTTTTACACAGAGCAATCACATCGCGTGCCAGAGACAGATATTCTGCCTCCGGCATATCCTTTTCCCTGAGCACAATTGCATGGGGATGGAGCTTACAGACACGCTCGAGCTGTTCCATGAACGGACGGCTGCACAGGTGTCTGTTTGTGATAGCGATTATATTATCACTCTGTAAAGCATGTTTTGAGTTTTCGTATAAGAGTTTTTCTTTATTCATATTTGTTCCTACATATTCATATATACATATTTATGCCTGTTAAAATTAAAATGATTACTGATTCTAATTCAAGCATTTCATTGTTTACAGGATTCCTACACGTAAATATAGTCGCTCATCACCGGCTGTAAACCATTGTCGAGCAGTGCATTAAATACCTCATCCACGCTTCTGCCATCAGAGATTTCAAACTGGTCATCGCCCTTGTCCTCTATATCGTCCACATGGCTTCCGATTCCGGTGCTGACACCGGCTGAAATCTTGGTGGCGGCGATATTTACAAGATTGTCACGCACACGCGCTACCTCTCTAGTAGATATGGTGATGCTTGCAAACGGCATGAAGAGCCTGTAAGCGCATACCACCTGAAGGAGCTGTGTCTCGTGGACATCCTTTGGATTGATACGGTCATTGTTTATGATAGGGCACAGACGAGGGCATGAGAATGCAATCTCGGCTCTTGGATATTTTTTCTGGAGCAGGTATGCGTGATATCCGGTGGCAAGTGCATCCTTTCTGAAATCATCGAGACCTAAAAGTGCGGCAAAGCCGACACCTCTCATACCACCCTTAAGAGCACGCTCCTGTGCATTTACACGGTAAGGGAAAATTCTTTTGTGTCCGGCAAGGTGAAGAGTCTCGTATTTGTCAGAGTTGTAGGTCTCCTGGAAAACGGTCACATAGTCAGCACCGCACTCGTGCAGGTATGCGTACTCGTCAGAGTTCATAGGATAAACCTCAAGACCTATAACCTTGAAATATTTGCGGGCAATTTTGCATGCCTCTCCAATGTATTCGACGTCTGACATTTTCTTGCTCTCACCGGTGAGAATCAGGATCTCCTGAAGACCGGTTTTGGCGATTGCAGCCATTTCCTTCTCTATTTCTGAGGCATTCAGCTTTGCGCGGTTGATTTTATTGTGACAGTTGAAACCACAGTAGATGCAGTAGTTTTCGCAGTAGTTTGATATGTAAAGCGGTGTAAACATGCATACGCTGTTGCCGAAGTGCTTTCTGGTCTCAAGCTGTGCAGCCTGTGCGATTTCCTCAATAAATGGCTGTGCAGCAGGCGAGAGCAGAGCCTTGAAATCCTCCAATGTGCGGTATTCGTGGGAGAGCGCCGCGCGTACATCGGCTGCGGTGTATTTGTCGTAGTCGTAGGCATCCATTTCGGCAACAACCCTGTCCATGATATCGGAGTCAAGCACCTCCATATCAGGCAGATATTTCATATGGTCTATTCTGTTTTTCTTCATGTCCTCGAGGATTACTTCGTTTACAATGCTGTCGTTGAAGTGGTCATCGTGGGCGATATTTGCATTGATATCTTTGTCATTTGTTATATTTGTATCGTTAGTCATTATGTGTTCCCTTCAAAAGCTAAGTGTCATTTATGATTAGTCGCGCAGATATCCTGTCAGAGGAGATGATGCGCTGGCTCCTTTGGTCAGAGTGCGTCCGAGTCCTGACAGATAAGCCATTCTTCCGGCCTCGATAGCCTTTTTAAATGCCTCTGCCATTATCTCAACATCACCGGCTGTTGCAACAGCGGTGTTTGCCATGACTGCGGCAGCACCCATTTCCATAGCTTCGCATGCCTGTGAAGGACGGCCTATGCCTGCATCCACGATGATAGGCAGGTCGATTTCGTCAATTAGAATCTGGATAAATTCCTTTGTGCAGATACCTTTGTTTGAGCCGATTGGCGCACCGAGAGGCATGATGCAGGCAGCGCCGGCGTTTGCAAGGTCTCTTGCCACGTTGAGGTCAGGATACATGTAAGGCATTACGACAAAGCCCTCCTTTGCGAGAATCTCTGTAGCCTTTATTGTCTCAAAGTTGTCCGGAAGCAGATATTTGCTGTCGCGCATGATTTCAATTTTTACGAAATCTCCACAGCCCAGCTCGCGGGATAAACGTGCGATTCTTACAGCCTCATCGGCATTTCTGGCGCCTGATGTGTTTGGAAGCAGTGTGACATTGTCCGGAATATAGTCGAGGATGTTTGCCAGTCCTCCATCGTTTGCACGGCGCAGCGCCAGTGTGATAATCTGTGCATCAGCCTTCTCAATGCAGGCCTTTACCAGGTCGAGTGAAAACTTTCCCGATCCAAGGATGAAACGTGAGGTAAACTCGTGACCTCCTAAAACTAATTTGTCGTTTGCTAAATCTATATTTTTACTCATGATTAACTCCTTATATTTTTATTGATTGTGTAAAAAGTGTTTGTTTTTAATCAGCCCCCGCCCATAAAGCTTAAAATCTCTACCACATCGCCGTCGGCGATAGCAGTGCTGTCATACTCAGTCTTTGGAAGAATCTCTTCATTCAGCTCTACAACGATGTGCTTAGGGTTGTAATTGTTAGCTGAAAGATACTGCGAAACAGTCATGCCGCATACATCTGCAGCTTCTTTACCGTTGATTTTTACCATTGTGCGTCTCCTTTCCGGATTGAGATGTGGAAAAAGCGGGGATTATCCCGAAGCAATATACTAAAAAAGAGTTCACAAAGCAATACACCCGCGGTGGTGTACCCCTTCATGAACTCTGTTCACTCTCAAAAATCCGTTATTAAACTATGTAAATATGTAAAATTAAAAGGGAGATACCAATAATTTTACAAACATGAGTATAGTACCTTACACCGGCAAAGTCAACTGATTTTTAATAAAACCGCATTACGCTACTGATATGTAGTAACTGCATTACAACAATTTCCAACAAATTTTACATGACGCAGACAGTATATTTTCATTAGAATGATATGTTAAAAAAGTAATAAAAATGATATTGAATAATTTCTGATAGCCGATTTGATGGAGGAAAATAATGTTTGACGAAGAAATGATAACGAAATACAGATACATAATATTACTTCTTGGCACAGCAGTATCGTTTGTGTTTGGCTTTGCGGTGGCATTTGCACTTGCTAAGCTGTGTGGAGTGATGGCTGTAAAGGCAGTGCTCAATATCGCTTTCACGGCAGGCGGTATCACAGGAATGCTTGGATTTGTGTGCATCTGTCTGGCTGAGCTTAGACGCATATAGTACATCAGAAAGCTGATGTATCGCGCGGTTTTGCGAATGTGTGTGGGGAATCTGAATAGTTACTAATAAGAAAAGAAAGGAAACGGAATAAATTATTTTGACATACGATGAAATAAAAAAGAACAAAGAAATATGTGAATGCCTCCGAAAGGGAGATGAAAACCTCGGAGTGCTGGGCTACACAGATCATTCGGCGGCACACTGCACGATGGTTGCAAAGCGTGCTGCATACATTTTAAAAAAATTCGGATACAATGAAGAGGATATTGAGCTTGTAAAGATAGCGGGCTTTATGCATGATATTGGAAATGTGGTCAACAGAAAGCATCATGCTGAGTACGGAGCGATTTTAGCGAACGAGATTCTTAAAAAGACTGATATGAGCATGAAGGACAGGATTACTGTGGTCTCTGCGATAGGTCATCACGATGAGTCCACAGGAGGAGCAACGGATCCGGTCTCTGCAGCTCTTATCATTGCAGACAAGACGGATGTGCGAAGAAACCGTGTCAGGGAAAAGGCAAAGGAAAATTTTGACATTCACGATAGAGTGAATTATGCGGTTACGGATGCGGCGCTCAAGATTAATACAGATAAAAAGGTCATTGCACTCAATCTTCAGATTGATACAAGTATCTGCTCGATGTATGAGTATTTTGACATTTTCTTAGGGCGCATGATGATGTGCCGCGGTGCCGCCGGGATACTCGGAGCTACCTTCAAGCTGACAGCCAATGGCTCTAAGGTATTGTGATGAGTGCATGGGCAGATATTATTGGGCAAAAAATCATCAATGGATCTGAATAGTTACTGATTTTACATAAAAAGTGCATATTCGCACATAAACAAAACAAAATACGAATTTAATCGAAAAACTTACTTATAAAGTTTCTCAACTCTTGAACTTAAAAATGATTGATAGTATAATTTAAGCGATTGGTGAAAAATAAGATTAAATGATAAGGAGGAAATCGCAATGATTACCTGGAACAACTTGGATACCCTGAAATCCTTCAAGGAGCTTTCTAAAGTGGGACGTGTTGACATAAAAGAGGCCATGTCAGGAGACAATGGAGCTAAGCGTGTCAAGGAGTACAACATCCCAATGGCAGAGGGATTCACTTACAACTTTGCTGCAAAGCAGGTGGATGCAGATGTGCTTGAGGCACTTGCAAAGCTTGCAAAGGAGGCACAGCTTACAGAGAAATTTGAGGCACTTTACAATGGTGCTGTTATCAATACAGGTGAGAACCGTCTCGTTCTTCACCAGCTTACCCGTGGACAGCTCGGAGATGCTGTAGTGGCAGACGGAGTTGACAAGCGTAAATTCTACGTAGAGCAGCAGGAGAGAATCGCTGAGTTCGCAAACAAGGTTCACTCAGGCGAGATTACAAATGCAGCAGGAGAGAAGTTTACAACAGTTGTTCAGATAGGAATCGGCGGAAGCGATTTAGGACCTCGTGCTATGTACTTAGCACTTGAGAACTGGGCAAAGAAAAACGGCAGCTTCAAGATGGAAGCCAAATTCATCAGCAATGTTGACCCTGATGATGCGGCAAGCGTGCTGGCATCAGTTGACGTAGCTCACTCTATTTTCATATTAGTATCAAAATCAGGTACAACACTTGAGACTCTTACCAATGAGTCATTCGTAAAGGATGCATTAAAGAACGCAGGACTTGATGCTTCTAAGCACATGATTGCTGTAACAAGCGAGACATCACCACTTGCAAAGAGCGATGATTACCTTGCAGCCTTCTTCATGGACGATTACATCGGAGGACGTTACTCATCAACATCAGCAGTTGGTGGAGCAGTTCTCTCACTTGCATTCGGTCCTGAAGTATTTGCACAGTTCCTCGATGGAGCAGCAGCAGAGGATAAGCTTTCAAAGAATGCAGACATCATGGAGAATCCTGAGATGCTCGACGCACTCATCGGTGTTTACGAGAGAAACGTACTCGGATATCCTAGCACAGCAGTGCTTCCATACTCACAGGCACTCAGCCGCTTCCCTGCACATTTACAGCAGGCTGATATGGAGTCAAACGGCAAGTCAGTTAACCGTTTCGGTGAGCCTGTAGATTATGTGACAGGACCGGTTATCTTTGGTGAGCCTGGAACAAACGGACAGCACTCATTCTATCAGCTCCTTCATCAGGGAACAGATATTGTGCCACTCCAGTTCATCGGCTTCAAGAACAACCAGCTTGACACAGATGTAGTCATCCAGGACAGCACAAGCCAGCAGAAGCTCTGTGCAAACGTAGCAGCACAGATAGTTGCATTTGCATGTGGTAAGGCAGACGATAACAAGAACAAGAACTTCGAGGGTGGACGTCCTTCAAGCATCATCATCGGAGACCAGGTAAATCCTGCATCTCTTGGTGCACTCCTTGCACACTTTGAGAACAAGATCATGTTCCAGGGCTTCTTATGGAATGTAAACAGCTTCGATCAGGAAGGTGTTCAGCTTGGAAAGCTGCTTGCAAAGAAGGTTCTCGCACATGAGACAGACGGAGCACTTAAGGAGCTCAGCGATATGCTTAATATTTAGTACATCGAATAATAAGTAAAGATACAGAAACAGAAATATAAAAACGAGCTGCAATCCTGTGGGTATCAGGATTGCAGCTCGTTTTGTTCTGCCATAAATCATCCGGGTTAAAGATGATGCATGACGAATTGGGTGAGATAATTTATTTAGGTTTATAGTTACTAATGTTGATAAATGTTATCATTATTTGTGTGCTTTATGAAAGACAACATCATCCTTGATATTGCTGTCGTATTTGGTATAAGCATGGCTATGGCTGTTCTTTCCGGCTGCATCACTGTCGTCCTTCTCAGGACCGTTCTCCATCCACCAGGCATAGGCTGCAGCGCCGATACAAACGGCAGCACACACGACAATTATTATTGTTTCAAGCATTTTAAATCCTCCGTTTTACTTTGTCAGCATGACGCGGAGAAAATGTTTATTTAATGTATCTAAGTTATATTTCCTCCGCATATGCGCGAATTTTGAAATAATCAGCGAAGAAAATTAGTTTATGCCCATCCTTGTCGTGGATAAAACGGATAATAAAGCGCCGGCTCGTGTTTGTGAGGCATATGCGCATGACCACGATAGCGGCATATGCGAATAAAATAATATGTATTAACTGGAGTAACGCACCCAGCCAGCTTAAATTGGATGTAAGCCTGCCTAAAAAACCAAGCGAAGAGGTACGGATGCGGCATATGACTTCAGGAAAAGAAGGTATTTCTTCTATATACTGGCAATCCATGAGAGCCGACATATCTGACTCTGAATAAAGCACTGCGCGTGAGTCCAAGACTTCCTGCTGTGGAAGCGCGGCATTATCAGAAGAGGCATAAGAGCCCCAGACAACCCTGTGATCGTATGAACCGTATGCTGTGCGGTCAGGATCAAATTCGTCCAGATTTTTGTCGAGACTTAGAAAGGAGCAGAATATAAGACAAAGCAACAGTGGTAAAACCAGTATTTTCTTCATGAGAGTCCGCTCCTTTCCTTCCAATTTATGTTTCTATTTTCTTCCTTTAGGTTAAAAAAGTCAACTTTTATAAAAAATAAAAATATATTTTTGGTGTAAATTTGTGATTAATTATGATATATTTTGACTATGCAGTACGAAAATACCATTTCTTGCTTAATAAAAGGAGTATATATGGCTGATTCAGAAAAAATGATTGAAAAATATACTGCCGTACATAAAGCTGGATGAAGAGATTGATTTTGAACATATATCCTGGTATACAAACACACACAGAGGTCAGCCACTTGCCATTTATCACGCCGCTGAGCCGGGAAAGCCGGGGCATCTGGTGGACGGAACAAAAATACCTGCCGGCTCAGGAAAAGATATTCCTGTTCTTAAGGGAGTGCAGAGAGCAGTTTGAGGAGCTGGCTGACAAATATGACAGGCTTGAGGTGATTGATTAGTGGGAAAATTTCACAGATTTATATATATTGCATAAAAAATAATCGAAAATTTATGCATGTTTGTGCATCACGATAATAGACATTTTTCATGGCACGTGATACTATAATTAACGTAAAAACCCCCCAATACATTATATATTTTTACTATCCCCATAGTAAAATACCTTCTCCTAAAGGACAGCAGAACGATGGCTGTTCTTTTTTTGTCCTTTTATAAATATAAGGTGACGAGAGCTTGCGTTGTTGACACAAGTAGTCATTGAAAGTATAATATTTAATATCTAATTAATGTCTAAGTAAGTAATGAGAATTGTTTTGAAAGGATAATTCATGGATAGAGTTGAACATATCAGAGATTTTAAGAGTTTTTTGAATAATAATCGCGATAAGCTAATGGATATGACGGTCTCTATTGAAAATTTACCGGCTGATGATGATTGGATCCAAGATGGAGAATGGGATGAAATATATGAAAAAGAGGGATTAATGGATGGAAAAGTATAATATTGGAGAAGTTTGGTGGATTCATTTTCCGTATTCAGACAAAGATCAAATAAAGAGAAGACCAGCCATAGTAATTGATGATGATACAATAGCTATTTTAGCTATGTATGTTACAACAAAGAATAAAAAAGATAATCCATATAGTATTTTTTTGGATGATTGGAGAGAAGCAGGGCTTCCGAAAGAATCCTGGACTAGAATTGATAGAATAGTTAAAGTTAATGAATGGAACATGGATTGTAAAATTGGCGAATTATCTCAACATGATTTTATTAAAGTAACTCAGTTGGTAAAAGAAATATTAACAAATAAACTTCATGAATTTTCTTTGATTGCCGTAAGAAATTCAGAAGGAAAATATCTACAGAAATATGATGATAGATGGAAAAGTTGGTTATTTCCTTATGTGGGAACAACAGAGAACAATAAAGAAAATGTGGATGATTTTGTCAGTCAATTGCTAGGTAAAGAAGTTGAGACAAACTATATCGCAACGGCAAAACATTGCAAATATTCAGTGAGTGATTGTGTATATAAAATATTCAATCATAAATTATATGGGTTATCGTTAGAGGTTGTTTCCCCGAATATGGAAGAGGGAATTTTTGTTCTTAATGGAAATAGGTATAAATGGATGTCTATTGAAGAAATGGAAAATGATGATAGAATATTGGATGTAAATGAAGATATAGTTGCGTTTATAAAAAGTAAATGTGAATAAAACAATAAGCACGCAAGAAGTGAGACATGCTGATAATAGCTCTCTTTCTTCAAGCCTGCAGATATAGAAGGCTCTGATGTTATAATTCAGAGTCACTGACCCCAAATACTGTGAGCAGATGATAGTTGCTTCACGTATGAGGAGGAAGAACATTTTAAGATTTAGGGTGTACTTCCGGTGAAGTGCACCCTTTGTTAGTGAACAAAGAGGTACAATAACCGCATGCGCATCTGCATGCTCGCATGCAAGGGCGTATGTGGTTATTGGACATCCCAACATAAATTGAAAATTGTAGCAGCGTCAAGCTGCGGAGAAGCCTCGAAAGAGGCGAATTTTCAATTAATGTTGGGGCTTTGTTCTCATTAAATACAAAGAGGTACAATAACCGCATATTAAATATTATAAGGAGTAACGCATGGAAACAAGAATAGCCCTGATCGGCATTATAGTTGAAAACCCGGATTCGGTTGAGCAGCTCAATCATCTGCTGCATGAGTACGGCAGCTTCATTGTTGGGCGCATGGGTATCCCATACGAGAAAAAGAACGTGAATATCATCAGTGTGGCGATTGACGCACCGCAGGATATTATCAGTGCGCTGTCCGGCAGGATTGGCAGGCTGAATGGCATAGGAGTGAAGACAGTTTACTCTAATAAATAAAGCAGACCAGACTACAGGTGAAAGCATGACCGAAAATACAGCAATAATAAAAATTATAGATGAAATTACGGCCTGCCGGAATATCACCCTCGAGCAGCTACATATGCTGCTTGAGACGGATGATATGCAGGCAGTTGATTACCTTAGAAAGAGGGCATCTGAGAAAGCACACGAGACCTATGGCAATCAGGTTTTTATACGAGGGCTGATAGAGTTTACCAACTACTGCAAAAACGACTGTCTCTATTGCGGCATAAGGCACAGCAATACTCACGCGGACCGCTACCGCCTGAGTACGGAGCAGATTATGGCATGCTGCGAGAGCGGCTATGAGCTGGGCTTTCGTACTTTTGTGCTGCAGGGAGGTGAAGACCCATACTACACGGATGAGCGCATCTGTGAGATAGTGTCCGGAATTAAGGCAAAGTATCCGGACTGCGCAGTTACACTCTCTATCGGAGAAAAGTCAAAGGAAAGCTATCAGAGCTATTTTGATGCAGGGGCAGACAGATATCTGCTGCGCCATGAGACCGCGGATGAAAAGCATTACAGGAGGCTTCATCCGGCAGAGATGTCACTTGCAAACAGAAAGCAGTGCCTTTGGGATTTGAAAGAGATAGGATATCAGGTGGGATGCGGCTTCATGGTCGGATCGCCGGGACAGACAGTGGAGACCTTGTACGAGGATTTGCAGTTTATAAAGGAGCTTGAGCCTCACATGGTTGGAATCGGTCCGTTCATATCGCAGAAGGATACACCTTTTGCAAACGAGAAGTCAGGTACGATGGATGAGACGCTTCGCCTGCTTTCAATCATAAGGCTCATACATCCCAAGGTGCTGCTTCCTGCCACGACAGCGCTTGGCACAATCCATCCGCTCGGCAGGGAAAAGGGTATACAGTCGGGTGCCAATGTCGTGATGCCAAACCTCTCACCGGTCAATGTCCGTGACAAATACAAGCTTTACGACAATAAAATCTGCACCGGAGATGAGGCAGCAGAGTGCCGCTTCTGCATGGAAAACCGGATGAAAAGCATCGGCTATCAGGTGGTGGTGTCGCGCGGGGACTACGCAGATTTTTGATTAATAGTTATGATTAATAAATATAAAACAACACTAGGATATAGAAGGAGATAAAAATGTACAACGTAAAATCATTAAAGGCTGAAGAATTTATTTCAGACGAGGAAATCAATGAGACTCTCGAATACGCAGAGGCAAACAAAAATAATATAGGGCTTATCGATGAGATTATCGAGAAAGCAAAGCTAAAAAAAGGACTCACACACAGAGAGGCATCAGTGCTTTTAGCCTGTGAGATTCCGGAGAAGCTTGACGAGGTTTACAAGCTTGCACAGCAGATAAAGAAGGATTTCTACGGAAACAGAATCGTGCTTTTTGCACCGCTTTATCTGTCAAACTACTGTGTGAACGGCTGTGTTTACTGTCCATATCACATGAAAAATAAGCATATTGCGAGAAAGAAGCTCACTCAGGAGGAGATAGTAAAGGAGGTCACAGCCCTTCAGGATATGGGACACAAGCGTCTTGCAATCGAGGCAGGAGAGGACCCTGTAAACAATCCGATTGAGTATATTCTCGAGTGTATCAACACAATCTACAGCATCAAGCACAAAAACGGAGCTATTCGCCGTGTAAATGTAAATATCGCTGCCACTACAGTGGAGAATTACAGAAAACTCAAGGAGGCAGGAATCGGAACCTACATACTCTTCCAGGAGACATATCACAAGGAGAGCTATGAGCAGCTTCATCCGACAGGACCAAAGCATGACTATGCATATCACACAGAGGCCATGGACCGTGCTATGGAGGGCGGCATTGACGATGTGGGACTTGGTGTACTTTTCGGACTGGACAAATACAAGTACGAGTTTGCAGGACTTTTGATGCATGCGGAGCACCTTGAGGCAGTGCACGGTGTAGGTCCTCACACCATCAGTGTGCCACGTATAAAGCACGCAGATGATATAGACCCGGATGTATTTGACAATGGCATCAGTGATGATACCTTCGCCAAAATATGCGCACTTATTCGTATTTCAGTGCCATACACAGGAATGATAATCTCAACCCGTGAGAGCCAGGCTGTCCGTGAAAAGGTTCTGCCGCTCGGTGTTTCACAGATCAGCGGCGCATCAAAGACAAGTGTTGGAGGCTATGCGGACCCGGAGGCTGAGAAAAATGCAGAGGCAACATCGGAGCAGTTTGATGTCAGCGACCAGAGAACACTTGACGAGGTGGTAAACTGGCTTATGAAGATGGACTATATTCCGTCCTTCTGTACAGCCTGCTACAGAGAAGGCAGAACGGGAGACCGTTTTATGGCACTGTGCAAGAGCATGCAGATACTTAATTGCTGTCATCCGAACGCACTCATGACACTTAAGGAGTATCTCGAGGACTATGCAAGCCCGCAGACAAGAGAGCTTGGAATGAAGCTCATCGACAGGGAAATAGAAAAGATTACCAATCCAAAGGTTAAGCAGACCTGCTATGAGCATATACATGATATTGCAGACGGAAAGCGTGATTTCCGTTTCTAAAGGAGGACATATGGGAAATTTGAATGAGACGCCTTCTGCCAACAGACTTCATATAGGTATATACGGAAAGACAAACAGTGGTAAGTCATCTCTGATAAATGCGGTTACAAAGCAGGAGGTTTCCATTGTAGCTGACGTGGCAGGTACGACAACCGACCCTGTGTACAAGCCGATGGAGATACATCCGCTCGGACCGTGCGTGATTATTGATACGGCGGGCTTTGATGATGACAGTGAGCTTGGTGAAAGACGTGTGGAAAAGACCCATCTGGCAGCAGAGAAGACAGACATAGCCGTTGTAGTGCTTGATATTGCAGAGGTCATTGCTGCAAAGAAGGCAGGGGTACCATTTAAAAAGGCTTTTAAGGATGAGGCAGAGTGGAGCCTGCTATTTGCAAAAAAACATACCCCGGTTGTATTTGCCTTAAACAAGATAGACGAGATTTTGCTTTCCGCAGAGGCACAGGAAAAGAGCAGGGGAAAGCTTGACAATGCTGCAATAGAGGCCGCTAAGTGCTGGGTTTATGAGGAAAACAGTGCTGTGATGGGCAAAAATGCAGACAATAGCTTTGAGGTTGTAGCAGTCAGCGCATTAAAGGGCAAGGGAATGGATGCCGTTATCTCTGCACTCACACGCCTTTTGCCTGAGGATTTCGGACAGGAATTTATCCTGGGAGACCTTGTTTCTCAGACAGACCTGGTGCTTCTTGTCATGCCACAGGATATCCAGGCACCAAAGGGCAGACTCATATTGCCACAGGTACAGACACTAAGGGAGTTGCTCGATAGAAAATGTCTTGTGATGAGCACGACGACTGACAAAATGACAGATGCGCTTGCAGCATTATCTCACGCGCCTAAGCTCATCGTGACAGATTCACAGGTGTTTGGCTATGTGTACGAGCACAAGCCTGCGGAGAGTATGCTCACATCATTTTCAGTGCTTTTTGCAGCATACAAGGGTGATCTGCCATACTATGTGGAGAGCGCAAGGGCAATTGATGCCTTAAAGCCATCCTCAAGAGTGCTTATCGCAGAGTGCTGTACACATGCGCCTCTTGCGGAGGATATAGGCAGGGTGAAGCTTCCGAACCTGCTTCGAAAGCGTGTCGGTGAGGAACTTACCGTGGATATTACAAGCGGTACAGACTTCCCTGATAATCTATCTCAGTATGACCTCGTTATTCAGTGTGGCGCTTGCATGTTTAACAGAAAATATGTATTATCAAGAATAGACAGGGCACGCACTCAGCATGTGCCGATGACAAACTATGGCGTGGCAATAGCACACCTGACAGGAATACTCGATAAGGTGAGCATGCCCTAGAAAAACCTTAAAAGCCGGGAGAAAGAGAAGCTATCGGTATGACGAAAACAAGTGATTTTGACGACAAAGTGAATTATAGTGGCGATTATAAAGGTAATTATAGCAATAATTACAGCGGCGATTATAGCTCCACCGGTTACGCTCGTCTGGCGAAGAGCCTTATTGACATTGTGAAGGAGCAGCAGGCGAAGCTTGGCTACAGGAAGGAAATAGTCAGACTGTATTATCCTCTTTCCACGCTCAGACATTTCTTTGAGTGTGCAGGGGCTGATAATAAAATTGCAGCCGGCATGATTTCAGAGCAGCAGATGCTTGAAATCCTTGCTCCAAACAACCTGCCAAAACAGCTTACTGACACCATAGGTGAGATAAAGGTCACCGCAAAAAATGAGCGTTTCTGCATAGAGATACCACCTGAGGGCAGTGAGTATGTGCATGAAAACACAGCTGACAATGAGTTCATCAGTGAGCTGATTGCACTTGTCGGCACGCATGGCTGCACCATGGAGCAGATAACTGAGCTGTTTTACAAATACTCGGACGACATCGAGAAAAAGGAAATGCAAAACGGCGAGTTTGATTGTTACATCCGCTTCTTAAATGACCCATATGATACATACTACTATTGCTTCCATGATGAGGGCTGCCATATTATTTACCATAGATTTCTGCCTCAGGATTATGCGGACTTTGGATTTTAATGGATATGTTTAGATGCAGGCATAGAGAGTAACAGTAACGTAAATATTGATTTTGGTGTTGGTCTTTGAATTTACTTTGAAGTTACACGGAAACATAGTTTGACAAAAATATAACAATCTAATATAATGGCGGTTGAGAGTATGGTTTATGTATAATACGCGCACGCTGAGTGAGGGAGACACGATGTTATTGTTCATACCTTAATGTGAACAGCAGCACAGCAGGCACAGCATAGCAGGAGATATACACATGGCAACATTTACCAGAAAAGCCATAATGAAGACTTTTTTACATATACTGAAAAACAAACCGCTTGACAGGATTACAGTCAAGGATATATGCGAGCAGTGTGAGATAAACAGAAATACATTTTACTATTATTTCAAGGACATATATGATGTGCTTGAGGCCATATTTGAGGACGAGGTCAGGCTTGTGATGGATGAGGCAAAGGAAGGCGTGACATTTCATGATGCATATGCCAGAGCCGCTGCCCTTATTCTTAATAACCGCGAGGCGATAATGCACATTTATGCATCGGAAAACGGCAGGGTATTAAGGACATATCTGGACGCCGTGGTCACGCAGGTGGTGCGCCGCTTTGTGTTGGAAAAGGCAGAGGGCTATAGCCTGGATGATAGTGACATTGCTTTTATCACGGCATTTTACAGCAACGGAATCGTGGGCAGCACAATAAAGTGGATTGAGAGAAGCAGTATGATGAGCAGCCGGCCTGAGACCATTACGGCAAATGGCGTGGGACTGTCAAAAAGCCAATACAACAGAGATATTGTTAAGAGAATAGGTGACTCTTTCGATGCCACAATTTATGATATGATTGAGTGCTGTCTGTAGACAGGCAGATATTGTATGACAAAATAATTCGAACAGATTTGACAGAGTGTCTGAATTTCAGACACTCTTATTTTTTTGTCCATTTTAAAGACGATTATGGTGGATTAGAATAGCAGACAAAAAGGAGGGAGATACTTTATGCATACATTGGTACGTGTGAAAAATGCATACACTGTCATGACAATATGCCTGATTGCATTGGGGGCAGCTTTGTTATTTGCGCCACAGCTTGGACTTAGGACTTTGTGCGTGGTGTATGGAGTGTTTCTCATAGTATACGGAGTGACAAAGCTGTCCGGATATTTTGCAAAGGATTTATTTCAGCTTGCGTTTCAGTTTGACCTAGCGCTTGGGATAGTTTCAATAGTGCTTGGAATCATAATTATAGAGAAATCTGAGTATATTATAGAGATATTGTCCACAGCGATAGGCATTTTTATGCTGGTGGACGCAGCCTTAAAGATACAGACCGCAGTGGAAGCAAAACGCTTTGGCATCGAGAACTGGTGGCTCATACTCGTGATGTCGTTTGTAGTGGCATTTGTGGGAATACTGCTTCTTGTGACACCATTTGAGACCGCAGGCATGATAGTTAGACTAATAGGACTGAATTTGAGTCTTGACGGAATACTAAATTTATTTGTCGTCAGAAATACCGTTGAAACAATAAGGAGGAATACAAAGTGGGAAATTTAGGACATCAGGCAGCGAGACTTGCTGCATCAAAAATATGTGACAACATTGTAAAAGGACTTTGCAAGGACCCGGAGACAGAGGTTGTAAAGCTTATCGACATGTGGCAGAAATTTATGGGCGATGAGAAGATTGATTTAAACTATGACAGTGCGCGCAAGATGATCTGTGATAAGGACTGCACGCTAAACAAGTACATGCACCGTCTTATCAACGAGATAGATCCTCATGTATTAAAGACAATCGCGCTCAATCTGGGCTTTGAGGCATTTGTTTACGGCACAAAAACCATCCGTAAAAATCGTGAAAAGTATGGCTGCAATGTGCCATGGCTCATTCTTATGGATCCGACAAGTGCCTGCAATCTGCACTGTACAGGCTGCTGGGCAGCAGAGTATGGCCACAAGCTGAACCTTACCTTTGATGAGATGGATAAGGTTGTAACACAGGGCAAGGAGCTTGGAGTATATCTGTATATGTTCACAGGCGGTGAGCCTCTCGTCAGAAAAGCAGACCTTGTTAAGCTCTGTGAGAAGCACAGTGACTGTGCATTTCTGGCATTCACAAACGGCACACTCGTGGATGAGGCCTTCTGCGCAGACTTAAAGCGTATCGGAAATCTGTACCTTGCAATAAGTCTTGAGGGCTTCTCAGAGGTAAACGACTTAAGACGAGGCACAGGTGTATTTGCAAAGGTTATGCATGCAATGGATTTGCTTAAGGAAAACGGACTTGTTTTCGGTACATCAATATGTTACACTTCAAAGAACTATAAGACAGTTACCAGTGATGAGTTTATCGACATGATTGTGGAAAAGGGCTGCCGCTATGCGCTTTACTTCCACTATATGCCTGTCGGAAACGATGCATCACTGGAGCTTTTACCAAACCCGGAGCAGAGGCTTTACATCAAGGACCGTGTCCGTGAAATCAGAAATATGACAAGCGGCAAGGGAATTTTCACGATGGATTTCCAGAACGACGGCGAGTTTGTCGGAGGCTGTATCGCAGGAGGAAGAAACTACTTCCATATCAATGCCAACGGCGATGCTGAGCCATGTGTATTTATCCACTACTCAGGAGCAAACATCCGTACACACAGCATGCTTGAGATTTTGAAACAGCCGCTTTTCATGGCATATCATGATAACCAGCCATTTAATGAGAATCACTACAGACCATGTCCTATGCTTGAAAATCCTGAGATTTTACAGCGGCTCGTAAAGGAAACAGGTGCAAAATCAACTGATTTGCAGTCACCTGAGAGTGCAGAGCATCTGTGCAACAAGTGTAAGGAGTATGCGCAGGCATGGAAGCCATGTGCCGATAAGCTTTGGGCGGAGGAAGGACACAGTAATTAATGATATTTGAAACACATGCCCATTATGATGATGACAGATTTAAGGACGACCGTGATGAAACAATAAAACGCGTCCATGAAAAAGGAGTTGCCCCGATAATAAATGTCGGGGCTTCTATTGGCTCTACCATGACTACAATAGAGCTTGCAAAGAAATATGACTTTATATATGCGGCGGTTGGAGTGCATCCAAGCGACATAGCTGATTTAAACGAGGAAACCTTTGCATGGCTTAGGGAACAGACTGCATGGGAAAGGACTGTTGCAGTCGGGGAAATCGGACTGGACTATTACTGGGATAAGGAGCCAAAGGTGCAGGAAAACCAGCGCTACTGGTTTAAGCGTCAGCTTGAGCTTGCAGCAGAAGCATCGCTGCCGGTTATCATACACTCGCGTGATGCAGCACAGGACACCATGGAAATCATGACAGAAGCAGCAAAAAAGAATATCCGCGGCGTGATACACTGCTATTCATATTCACCGGAGATGGCACTGGAGTATGTAAAGCTGGGGTATTATATCGGAGTTGGAGGTGTCGTAACTTTCAAGAATGCAAAGAAGCTGGTACAGACAGTGTCAGAGCTTCCGCTTGATAGAATCCTTCTTGAGACAGATTGTCCATACATGGCCCCGGAGCCACATCGAGGCACAAGGAATGATTCGTCAAGCATTCCGTATGTCATATCAAAGATAGCGGAAATCAAAGGCACTACGCCTGATGAGGTAGAGCGCAAAACCCGTGCAAATGCATTTGAACTTTTCACACGTGTAAGTGATTGAGCCACAACGTGAGGGACGAAAGTCGGGAACCGCCGCCCTGCCATGGGGCACGGTACACTCCCACGTGAGCTACGCTTCGCAGTTAAGATTCTGTACGGATTATGTCTAAGGATTTTCTATGCTTGACGAAACCGGCTTTTATGCGCCGTCCGTGGCGCATAACGCCTTG
>OHTA01000469.1_pt1 | contig 27237 bp, 31 predicted proteins | sample 1578851 | NCBI WGS metagenome assembly OHTA01 (sample SAMEA3879578, study PRJEB24766) | human gut metagenome | biome: human-associated habitat; feature: feces | place: USA | collected 1985/1987 | reverse complement strand
GGCCTCATCCGCGCGGGTGTCGGTGATGTCGGCGGCGGTGACGGAAGTGCTGCCTGCGGGGCGTCTGATCTCGGCAAGGCAGAGGTCATAGACCAGCTCGGTGCGGGAAATTTCCGGGGCCGCAGGGGCAGCGGAGTCCGGCGTGCCGTCCAGCACCTGCAGGCTGGTCTTTTTGGCGGCGGCGTCGTAGCGCAGCACGATGCGGTCAATGCGGCTGCGCACAGGGTCCGCTTCGGTGAGCACCACGGTGGTGGGCTGCTCCATGATGATGCTGCGGCCCTTGAACCGCGCCGGGCGCACCCATGCCTGACCGGCGCTCACCTGTACGCTCAGGCCGCCCTGTGCTGTGACGGCAAAATCCTCCTCGGCGCTGTACACGCCGCTCAGCCGGGTGGAGAGGTAGCCGGAAGCGTCTTCGGCGTCATATCGGATGCCGTCTTCGGGGTAAGTAATGATATCGGCCATAAGTCCTCCTTAAGTCTTGTGCCATGTGGGCGTGCCCAGCCGGATGGTGCGGGTGGTGCCGCTGTCCTCGCTCTGGGTGATGATGTCGGCTACCCGCACCATGGCGGTGTAGCCCAGCTGGGGCAGGCTGGCGCTCAGCACATCGCCCACCTGCAGGGTGTCGTCGTCCACGTCAAACTCGATGGACCCGGTGCGCAGCTGGCTCAGCAGCTTTTCGCCGCCCCGGTCAGCCAGCTTTTCCAGATAGCTCTGGCTGGTGCTGGTCTCGCCGTCCTCCGGCTGCACGTCCCGGGCGTCGATGTACATTTCCCGCCGATCAGCGCCGGTGGCGTTTACATCCCCCACCCAGACGGTGGCGCGCTCGTCGCCCTCGCCAGCGCCCTGCACAAGGGCCACGTTGGCGTAGTCGGTGTCGGCAAAGCTCCACCCGGCATTCAGCAGATTGCCCCACTGGGGGCTGTAGCGGCGGTTCGGGTCGAAGGTGGGCCGGAAGCACTCGAAGAGCAGGCGCTTGCTGCTGCCCTTGCCATCCAGCACGATGCGGAACCCCAGATCACAGGCCTGCCCGATGGTCTGGCAGTAGTCGAACACCGTGCCGCCGGAGGTCTGCTTTTCAAAGATGGTATCAAAGCCGTACTCGGTGCCCAGCTCAAGGCGGGGCCAGGGCTTTGCGGCGCTCACAAGGCTGCGCATGGCGGCTTCCGCGTTCTGGTTCTTGATGCTCACCGCAGACACCCGCTTGGTCAGCAGCCACGTTGCCGGGTAGCCGGACACCACAAGGTTTGCGTCCTCGTTCTGGTTGGCGCGGGAGCAGATGCGCATGGGGATACGGGGGTTCTCGTCGCTGCGCACCAGCCAGCGGCCCTCCTGCAAAAGCTGCAGGTTCTCGGTGGTGGGGCGTACTTCCAGCGTGAAGCTGCCCTCGGAGTAATAGGGGCTGTCCCAGTAGAGGGACACCCACACATCCACCCAGCCCACGCGGGCAAGGGTGTCTGCGTCCAAAACGTCTATTCTCATAGCGGTTCGGGCAGGATGCCCGCCTCCATCGGGTAAAAGCTCACGGATGCCTGCAGGTAGCCGGAGCCGTTCTCGGCCTGCATACTCAGCACGTTATCGCCGGGCTGCAGTTCGGTGAGGGTGCTGTCCTCGTCCAGCTTGGAGAAGATGTTCTCGGTCACGCCTGCCCGGGTCAGGGTGCAGGCCAGCCGGTCAGAGGTGCTGCGGTAGATCTCCAGCGTCTCGTCCGGCTGCAGGGTCAGATCAAAGCCGATGAAGGCCCCGGTCTGCAGATCCACCACCTTGGGGTGTGTCACCGGCATGTCGCACCGCAGGGTGGCCGTGAAGGGCACCGGCAGCGAACCGTCGTTGCGCAGCACCGCCGCCGTGCCGTCCCGCTTGATGCCGTAGATGTGGCTGTCGTAGCAGACGGGGAAGCAGAACGCCTTTTCGTACCCGCCCAGCACGGCGGCTGTGGCGGTGATGCTGTACCAGAAGGGCTTTTCGCTGTAGAGCATGAGCGAACAGCGCGGCTGCGGCGTGTAGCTGGAAAAGTAGGGCGTTTTCTGCAGCACGAACCGGGCAAAGTACCGGTCGCCGAAGTACAGGGTGCCCTTGGTGAAGTATGGCATTTTTTTGCTGAAATCCCGGGCATTGTCCAGCGCATACGCGCCCCAGAACACGACCGACAGGGTGCGGGACACGCCGGAGACGCTCTGCCCCTCCACGGTGTCGCCCACCTGATTGACACCCTGCGCGGTTTTCAAGTCCACGTCGATGCCATTGAGCGGGTCAAGAAAGTAAGGTGTATCGTAGTCCCAGCCCAGATGCAGGACGGCACCGGCGTCGGTGACTATTTCGAGGTGATCCTTAAAAAGCACGGCGTCCTCCTTTCATCGGCGCTGGCGGCGGGCCTTGTCGGCCTCCCAGCGGGCTTCCCGCTGGAGGTCTGCCGCCGTCTGGGCCTTGCTGTAAATGTTCTGGGTGATATTGGTGTCGCCCTCCCGGTGGTAGCTGCGGGCGGCGGATACCACCTGTGCGGTGCCGGAAGCGGCCACGGTGGAGCCGAGGCGCATGTTGTCGGACAGCACCAGCGCCCCCGCCTGCCGGATCATATCGGCAAGGGCAGAGTTTGTCTTTTCCAGCGCCTTGGTGTTGGCGTTGATGGCGTCCTCAAGGCCGCCGGTGCCGGTGGTGACGTCCACACTGCCCATGCTGCCGGAGCCGGAGAACCCGCCGCCAGAGGAACCGCCGCCGGATACGCCGCTGCTTTTTTTACTGCCGCCCAGACGGGAGCAGATGGCCGCAATGGCAATGCCCAGCGCAACGGCGGCTGCGGCCACCACAAGGCCCATTGGGATGCCAAAAACGGTAGCGCTCAGGGCGGCGGAGATGGCGGCCAGCAGGCCTTCAAAGGCTGCACCGACCGCGCCGATCAGGGAAGCGACGCCCGCAAAAATGGCGGGGAAGCTGGACAGCAGACCTCCGCTCAGGCCCTGACTGATGGCGAGAGCCGCAGCGCTCAGCGGCCCCTGCAGGCCCTGAAAGACCGACACGAGGGTGGAGCCGAGGCCTTGCGCCTGCTGCCAGACCTCAGAGAAGCCGCCGGTCAGGCCGTTCACGATCTGCCCGCCAAGGTCGATAGCTCCCTGCACCAGCTGATCGCGGGCACCGCCCAGCGCTTTGTTGAGCTTAGTCACGATGCCAAGGGCAAAATCATGGACCTGCTTCTTCTGGTCGGCAGTCAGACCGCCGTAGATGGTGCTCGCCACCCACTTGCCGATGCCCAGCCAGTCCTGATTCTTGACGGCGGTGTACAGGTCATCGAAGGTGCCAAGCACGCCGGTATCTGCTTCGGTCTGCAGCTCCTTCCACAGGCCGTCAAAGGTGTCTGCGCTGGACTTTTTGATCTGCTCGGCCACCTGCACGGTGCCGTCGGCGGCGATGGTCTTGACCCGCTCGATGGTCACGAGGGCACCGTCCACGATGTCGTCGTAGACCTCGGTGATGACCTGCTTCTGGGTCTCGGTGCCGTCGGTCAGGGTCTCGGTGACGGTCTGGGTGGTGGTCTTGACCCCGTCTGCCAACGTCTCGAAGGTGGAGGTGACCGTCTTGGCGGTCTCCCGCACAGTCTCCATGGTCTGCTTGACGGTCTTGGTGCCGTCCGCAGCCACCTCTGTGATGGTCTTGACATCCTTCAGCACGCCGTCCACCATCTGCCGGGAAGTCTCGGTGATGACCTGCTTTTGCTGGGTCTTGCCGTTGGAGAGCGTTTCGGTGATGTTTTCGGTGGTGCGGGTGATCTTGCCGTCGATTTCGGTCGTGGTGTCCGAGATGGACTTGACGACTTCTGCGGCGGCCTGCTTCGTGGCCTTGCTGGCCTTCTTGGCTCCGCTGGTGATGGCAGGGTAGGGGTTCGCGGCTGTCTGGCTCCCGGCACGGCTGCTGCCGTTGCCGGAGCTGCTTGTGCCCTTCGGGACCCATCCGTTGTCATCGTCCCATTCGAGGTCTTTGTGGGAGCTGTCCCACTGTTTCGCGTTCTTGCGCTGGTTGTAGTTGTTGATGGCGTTGTTGTAGGCGGAGTTATAAGCATCTGCTGCAGCGCCGACACCGTTTTTCAGGTTTGCCAGTGCAGCCGCCGCGCCCCTGATTTTGGCGACCAGCTCATTGATCCAGTCCACCACCGTGCCGATGGCGTTCTGTGCGATCTTTTTCACAGACGCAAATGCGGAGTTGACGGCATTGCGGAAGGTCTCACTGGTCTTGTAGGCCGTCACGAGGCCTGCCGCCAGCGCTGCCAGCGCTGCCACTACAAGACCGATGGGGTTCGCCTTGAGAACCGCGTTCGAACCCGCCTGCGCGACTGCAAGACCGGTCGCGCCCGCTTCGGCGGCTTTGTGGGCAGCGGTCATGGCCGTGGTTGCGGCAGTGTGAACCACTTCAATTGCAGTCGCGGCAGCCACATAGCCCTTGTAGGTCAGAAACGCTGTTCCGGCAGCGGCCACAACAGCCGTCGCAATGCCGAGGGTCTCCTTGAGCCGGGCCATCTTCTCGTCGCTGTCGAGGAAGGAGACCACCACCTCGTTCAGCTTGACAACCAAATCACCCAGAGCCGCAAACAGGCCGCTGGTCAGCTCACCGGTCAGGGCGCTGACATTATCCTTCAGGGTGGACATGCGCCCGCTGAAGGTCTGGCTGGCTTCCAGCATACCGTTGTAGAACTGCCCGCCCTGGCTGGTGGCGGCTTCCACAGCCGCTTCCAGCTCGCTGAAGCTGACCTTGCCATCCGAAATGCGCTTGTACAGGTCGGACATGCTCTCGCCGGTGGCGTCGCAGATCTGGTTCAGCGGGTTGAAGCCCGCGTCGATCATCATGTTGACGTTTTCCAGCGTGACCTTCTGGGCGCTGGACATCTTGCCGTAGGCGCGGGTCAGGGTCTGCAGCTTCTCGGCGTTGCCCAGCGAGATATCGCCCAGCCGCTGCAGCACGCCGGTGGTGTCGTCTGCCGCAATGCCGAACTGCAAAAGGGTCTGGGTGCCGCTGGTCAGGTCGTCCAGCGAGAAAGGCGTGGACGCCGCCATTTTGCGGATCTCGGAAAGCTTTGTGGCGGCGGCCTCCTCGCTGCCCAGCATGACCTTGAAGTTGGTCAGGTAGCTTTCCATGGTGGCGTTGTAGTCCACGCCGCTCTTGACCACCTCGGCCAGTTTGGACGAAGCCTGTTTTGCAAAGTCCGCGATCATCTGCCCGGCGGCTACCGTCCACTTGCTGGTGCTTTTTTCGGCCGGGTCGCTGTTCAGCCTTACTTCGCCGGTGATGCTGAAATCTGCCACTGTGTCCACCTCTCATTCGGAGCGCGGGCACAAGGGCACAGGCTGTTATAACTTGATCTCTACCTCCCGCTTACAGGCGGGATTTTTGCATTTGACCCACACACCGGCAGCTGTGGCGTGCGGCTCTGCCCACACCGGCAGCGCCCGGCCGCAGTAGGGGCAGGGCACCGGGGCGCGGCTAATGCCGGAACCGTGCGAGGAACGCGGCATCGTGCTCTTCGACCGAAACGACACGGGCGGCACCCCCTCTCAGCTCAGCAGGCAGGGCAAAGCGCTCCTGAAGGTCGGCGTAGCGGTCGCGCATACTGCCCTCGTACTCGGACAGGTCCATGGTGCGCCAGCTCATGATCTTTGCCATGAGGGTATCCTCCGGCAGGGCCGCGAACAGAGCCCGGAAGCGGAACCAGTGCACCCGCTCCCGGGTCAGGTCGATGCCGTAGGCCTGCTGGAACGCCGCCACGATGTAACCGGCATCACACTGGTAGTCGAAGGCAAGACCGGAAGATGGCGCGGTACTGCTTTCAGCTGCGGCGCTTTCGCCTGCTTTTTCGCCCGCCTTATAAAACTCGATCATGTACCCGTAGGCGTCGATGATCTTCTGAGGGTCGTTCAGAAAACAGTGTGGGTCTTTGTAAAAACGCCAGAGGGCGCTGACCGCAAAACCGATGGGATCATCTCCTGTCTTGCCGCGCACATAGGTGTTGACCAGCCAGACCATGGGCCGGAAATCCGGGATGATCTCGTGTCCGTGCCACCGGGTGGGCAACTCGTCCAGCAGCAGGTCAGACATGGCGCTCGGATGCCAGCTGCAGAGCGTACTCTGCCAGCTGCTGCATGGCGTCAGGGTCGTCCCGCAGGGCATTCACAGCCTGCCGGGCATCGATCAGCTGGTCGGTCTTGCGGCGGGTCCCGGCTTCCGTGTCCGGCCAGAAAGTGTTGGTCTGGGTGATAGGCTGGCGGTTTGCCACCTGCGGGTGGAAACCCTCGCTGCGGGACACGGGTTTCTGCTTGCGCTGCTGCTTTGCCGCTGCGCGGCGCTGCTCGCGGTTCATGGGCTGGGCAGGCTTTGCGGCATAGCGCTGCTTCTCGGCGGCAAAGGCATTGCCCAGTTCCTCGATCACGTCATAGATGGGGGCCATGTTGTTTTCATCCAGACCCAGACGGGCGGATGCACCTGCACCGAGGATCTCGTCGATGCAGTCCATGGCAATGCGTGCCTGTGCACGTGCATGGTCGCCCAGACGGACGCCGCCGCGCCGGAACTGCTCCGACTCCTTGGCGCTCCGGCGCTGCATCCGCTCGTTGGCATCCTCAAAGCGGTCAAGGTCGTTGGCGTTCATCAGGGAAAATTCAAATTCCTGTCCACAAATAACCATGTTCTGGCTCCTTTCATTGGGCCGTGCCCCGGTTCTGCCCCGGAGGAATAAGCTTTGTTCACGGCATATAAAATCCCCGTTCCGGGTATGGAGCGGGGACTGTGTTTGAAAAAAATCAGCCCTTGACGGCCTTTGCAGGCGCAGCGGACTGGGTGGCGGGGTTGTAGTCAAACTCGTCCGGCGTGCCGATGGCCTTCACGTCGCAGGCAAAGGTGGCCTTGGAACCGGCTGCACCGCCCACGTCGCTGGTGACGATGATTGCAGCACTGCCTTTCTCGCCCTTGCCGGTGCGCAGGCTGAAATAGATGTACGGCACAATGATATCGCTGCCGGTACCGTACACGATCTTGTGGCTCAGCACAAAATCCTGAAAAGCATCGCCCACGCAGCGGTCGCCGTTGACGGCAAGGGTGCGCTGGGTGCCGGTTTTTTCGGTAACGTTGCCGGTGCGGATGTACTGGGCATCCTCGGTGGTGGCGTTCAGGGAGCCGGAATGCTCCTTCACATGGTCGGCGCAGACGATCCACTGGCTTTCCTTGGTCTGGGTGCTCTCGATCTGGAACGCCAGCACAAAATCGTTCGCCGTCTCAATGCCGGTGTAGCTGGCGCTGGGCGTCAGGCCGGACTTGGTAATGGCTTCGGATACGGTCATATCAAAACTCCTTTCATTTTGGCATGTAGTAGGTCAGGCGCATCTGCAGCTGCATCTTACAGCTGCCCGCGCTGTTTGTGACGATGTAGCCGCTGTTCGTCACGGCAATGCCGGTGGGGGTCTTGCCCCCGCCGCAGGCCGAGAGGTCGGGCAGGTTGTGCCGGGCGTCCTGCCGCATGACCCACTCGGTGAGCTGCTCAAAAAAGCCGCTGTTCTGGATGCTGACGGCGTCCACCTCGCTGTACTCCCGGCGGCTGAGGAAGAGGTAATTCTTCGCCATTTCCCAGCCGGAGAAATACTCGGTGATGATGGGATCACCGGGGCTGTCCTCGATGGAAAATGCGGTGGATTCTTCTTCCAGTCCGGCAATGCGGAAGGCCGCACCGGTGGCTTCCTGCTCTTCGGCGATCAGCGGGCAGGTCTTGAGCCATGCCCGCAGGGCGGCAATGGTGGGCTTGACAGTCTCGCTCATAAGTGACCCATCCCTCCCCAGAATGTGGTGACGGCCTGTGTGGCAATGTAGGCAATGGCTTCACCGTAATCGGCCAGAGCACGCTGTCCCCAGTATGAGCCGCGCAGGCCATTTTCACCGTGCAGGCATTCGCCTTCAGGGTGAAGATAGAACTGCTTGCGTGCATAAGGCGTGTCATAGACCAGCAAGCCTTCGTCAAACTTGCTGGCTTGATTCACGCTGTTTTTCAATATGCCGGTATCGAAGGGTACGTACTGGTCGATGAGAGCGGCGGCCTTCTGCGCGGTGGCGAACTGTGCTTTCTGCAAAGCAGCGGTTTTCTCTGCACCGAAATCGGGACGCCAGTCCAGAGACATCTGCACGCCGTCCACCTTGTAGCGCAGACCATAGGGCTGGTCAAAAATGGGCTTGCTCACAGTCTCAGCTCCCTTCCACGTGCCAGTGGGGCAGCAGCGGCTCCCGGTTATCCGAGACAGCCGCCGCCGTACAGCACAGGTGCGTTTTTTCGAGTTTGGCGTACTCGGCTTCGGTCAAGGCAGGCACCGCGCCCTGAATGAGCTTCCAGCCGCGTTTCAGGGTCCAGTGCTTGGCCTTTTCCGCCGCAGACAGCGCCGCCCACTGGGCGTAGGGCAGATAGCCCATGGTGCACACGCTGGCCGGGATGCGGATGTGGGTGGTGCGCTCCGGGTCTTTGGCGGTGCCATTGCCAGAGGTGGAGCGGCATTCCCGCCAGCTGCACCCGGGTAACACCCAGCACACCGGCCTGTCCGTCTCGGTGGTCACATCGCGGATGAGGTTCACCACAGTAACGGCTGTCTGCATCACAAAATCCCCCTGTACAGCAGATCGTGCGGGTCACTGCCCAGCGCGGTGCGGATGATCTCATAGGCTTCCAGCCGGGCGGCGGCGGTCACACTGGCATTGCTGCCAAAGGTGACGCTGTAGCCGTCGTTGGAGACGCTGGCAGCACCCGGCACAGCACCCGCCGCAGATGCAGCGGCCAGCAGGCCGACGATCTGGGTGCAAGCGTCCGCCAGCGCTTCCCCGCAGGCCTCGCACCCGGCGGCGTGGCTCTCGGCCCGGCCAAAGGTGGCGGCGTCGATCATGCGGGAAGCCCGGCTGCACAGCACACCGAAGGCGGCTTCCGGCACCGTGCCGCCTGCCGCCGTGTACTGGTCATAGGTGCAGTAGAGCATGGGGCAGACCTCCTCAGGCGTGGCTCTTGACGAGGACAGTCTGGGCCTTGGTGACCTTGTGGGCGTAGATCTTGCGGCCCTGCACAGCACAGGCACCGATAAAGGTGCCGCTGCCCTTCAGATCGTTCACGGCTACCGGCTCGCTCCACTCCTCGATGCGGGTGAACCAGTTGGGGTGGCCCGCGATAAAGTCCACCTTCTCGCCGAGGGTGGTATCCTCAAAGACGGTAAAGCCTGCCACGCGGCCCACCGCGCCGGTCTGCACCACGGCGTCGCCCAGAGCAGACGCCTTGATGAACTCCGGGCTCTTCAGCAGCAGGGCATAGGTCTCAGGGGAGACCAGCAGCCAACGGCCATCCGTGGGCACATGGGTCTCGGACAGCTTGGTGCGGGCGTCCACGATGGTGTCATAGATGTTGGCCTTGGTCAGGGCAGCAGTGCTGTCCATGGCGGTGCCACCGGTTACCAGCTCGGCAGAAGCGTCGGTCTCCATCTGCAGGGCCAGCGAGTAACCGGCGCTGTCCAGACGGTCGGCCACCAGATGGCCGGGCACGCTCTCGGCGTCAAAGCCGTCGATCAGCTCGTTCACAGCCTTGTCCTTGTCGATGTTCACGGTCAGGAAGCTGGTGTCGCCGTGGGTCATAGCGGTGCCGGTCTTCTTGTTGTAGTCGGCCACCGTCACCTCGGTGTCGCGGACAGGCACCTTGACAGCACCGGCCTTGGGGCTGCCTTCGTAACGGTTGTTGCAGATGACGCCGACGCGCTTCACGATGGTGGCGCGCAGCTTTGCATCTACCAGCTCAGAATAACGCTCTCTTGCAATATGGGGCATGAAAAATCATCCTTTCCTTAAATTTTGATGTTGGGGTTCATGGCTTTGAAGGACGCTTCCACCGGGTCCACATCGTCCTCGCCGTGCATCGGGTCGCCGTGCTCAGCACCGGTGGAGTAGGTGCCCGCGTTCTTCTTTTCTCCGTCCTGCACATCGCCAAAGGCCCACGGATTCGCTTTGGCGGCATCGTCCAGCGCCTTGGCAATGTCGGTGCTGCGGTCGGCAGAGCCCTTCAGGGTGTCCAGATCCAGCAAAGCACGCACCGCCTTGACGCTGCGGCCCTTCTTGCTCATGATGGCGGCATTCAGGGCGTTATCGAAGGCAAAGCCCTCGGCCTGCGCCTTCATGTCGGCCTTCAGCTTGGTGACCTGCTCCTGCAGGCCTGCCACGTCCACGCCGTCAAAGGCTTTCAGGCCGTCCTGTGCGGTCTTGAGCTGGGCGTTTGCGTTGTCCAGCTGGGTCTGCAGGGCGGTGGCTGCAGACTTCTCCCGGTTGATGTCTGCGCCGTTCTCCTGCATGATCCAGTTCAGCTGTTCGTCAGTGATGCCGGGGATCTTGTTCTTCACGTCTTCACGTTTCATGGGTGGAAACTCCTTTCGTGTGTGAGACCTCAGTTTTTTACACTGTTCTCTGTCAGTATTCGGTCTTGGGCGGGGTACGCGCCGCCCGCCGCATGGCACCGTTTGCAGGGATCGAACCTGCCGCTTCCGGTTTTGGAGACCGGTGCTCTGCCAACATGAGCTAAAACGGCATGAAAAAAGCACTGGGCAAATTTTGCACAGTGCTTAAAAATGGGCAAAAGAAAACCACCGTCCGGGTGGATGGTGGTTAGTAATCGCGGAAGGGGCAGGCTTCGCAGATCTTCTTCCAGTTCTGCTTTACCTTGAACCGGGCAGGAATACAGCGGTCGATAACGCCTTGATTAGATTGACAATCGCCGGGTTCAATCCAATCATCTACCAGTGGACACTTGACACTGGCCGCTGTGCCGTTCTTGTCTGGTCTATACTCTACATTACCCAAGAATGCCATTTTTCTTCATCTCCTCAATCAAGGCAGTGGTGTTTTCATCAAATTCAGCACGGCTGTATGCGGTACGGATTTCGTGCTTTATTGTATTTACGTAGGCGGCACCTTCTGTACCATAATACCGTTCAAATTGACCGTTCCAAACTGAGACAGAAATCTTTGCATTTCGGATGTATTGCTTTGCCTGTTCTTCGCTGACGCGATGCTCCCGCTCTGCGTTGATGTGAGCATCATCGAAGGTCAAGGCGTCTACATTGATTTTGGTCGGTTCAAGATGGATAACGGCAGCTTTCGGCAGCTTTGCAGCAGTGCGAAGGTTCTCTATGATTATAGCATCTTTCTGCTGCTTTTCATAGTCCTTCGCCGCCCAATTCGCCCTGCTGCCCTCGCTCCGGCCAAACTTTGGCACGCTGGTGCGGGCGCTGTCCACACGGCCACCGGTGGCCTGTGCAAACTCTGCAAGGCTCTGGCGGGCCGCTTTCAGGCGCACAGCGGCGTCGGTGGGGTCCAGCCCGGCGGCGTCCTCGGCCAGATACCGCTTTTTCCAGCGGCGGACGTTCCGCTCCCGGGCACGCTGCATCTGGGATATCTCGTAGGCGGTGTACTTTTTGCCGTTCCACTCGATGTTCCGGGCGTTCAGCTCCCGCAGCTGTTCCTGTGTCCATTGGGGCGGGTCGCCCAGCTCCGGGAACACCGCGAAAAAGGTGTGGCGGCAGTTCCAGCCGCAAAGGCCTGCGCCGGTGCCGTAGCCGGTGGCGGCTTCAAAATCCGGGTAGTGTTTACCCTTGTAGTCCACCGCACCGCCCCGGTGGAAGCGCCTGCCTTGCCACGCGGCATGGGAAGGACGTGCACCGCCGTGGGCGGTCGTCTCCACAAATTCGCAGCCCATCTCGTCCATGCGGGCTTCTTGAAGCTTGCCGCAAGTCTGGTTCACACCGGTGAGCACGGCACGGCGGGCGGCCACCTCGATGCTGTCCTTGTGGCCGCTGGGATATGTGACCATGGGCATGTCGTCTGTAAGGCTGTCCACAGCCTGTTTGACGGCGGTTTTGTAGTCGAAGGCACCGGTGCTCACTTTGAGCCATGCAGCGTCCAGCGTGCGCTCAAAGGCCCCTGTGACGGTGTTTGCCGTGGTGGCGGTGAGGTTCTGCCATGTGCCGCAGGTCTGCCGCGCACCGGCGTCCAGCAGGTTGTTGAGGGCTGCACTTTCTTCAAAGGGCTGCGGCTCTTTGCCGTAGTGGTAATAGATGGTGTCCTCCCGCTCCATGGCTTCGGTGGCGGCCTGCAAAAGCAGCCTGCGGATGGCGGCCTCGCTCTTGCCGGTGTACTTCGCCAGCAGCTTCACCACGTCGTTGCGCAGCGCCTCGGTCTGCTGGTAGCGCCACAGCTGCCAGTTGGCGGTGGGGGTCACGGCGTCCATCTTGCCGATGCGCCGAGCAACGTCCTGTAAGATCTCGTCCTCGACTTGCTGCCAGAGCTGCACAAAGGCGTCCGGCATCTGGTCGAGGTAAGACGGCGGCAGCATCAGGCACCCCCGAAGGTGAGGGCTTCGTCAGTGTGGTTGTCCGCTTTGGCTTCCTCGGCCCATGCGTGGGCTTCCTTTTCGCTCAGGCCGTACCGGGCGGCGAGGTAGCGGCAGCGGGGCACAAGGCCCGCAATGGCGTCCTCCCGCAGCTGGTTTGTGCGTTCCTGCTCACTGACGATGTAACTGTCGTCCCAGTTGACGGAAATGCTGGTCTCCGGGTCCACCGGTGCGCCCAGCAGGTTCTTTGCCGCCCACAGGATGGCCCGCAGAATGCCGATCAGCGCCGTTTCAATGGGGATCTGGTTCTTGTTGGCACTCTGCACAAGGTCCTGCCGGCTGCCGGTGTACTCGGTGGCGGTGGCCACCTTGCCCAGCTCAAAACTGTACCGGTGACAGCCCAGACCGCACTTGAAGCTGAACAGATCCAGCATATCCTGCACGGCCCGGTGGTTGTCCTCGGTGCGCAGATCCGGGTTGTACTCGTGCCACTCCGGCGCGGCATCCAGACTGGCTTCCTTGCCGGGCAGCGAGAAGAACTGCTGTGCGCTCATGTCGTCGGGCGGGATGTAATGCGGCTGGCCATCGGCACCGATCACCACCTTGCACAGGCTGCGGTCGTAGAAGATCTTCTTGCCGCCAAGGTAAAGGTCCTGCCGGTAATTGTCAAAGGCAAGGTCTACGCCCTGCGCGGCGTCCAGAGCTTCCGCGAACACGGCCATGCCCAGACCCGTACCGCCGTCGATGTTCTTCTCGGCGGCAGGGGAAAACAGGCTGAACCACGGCGGGGAGCCCTCCGGCTGCAATTCAGTCACCGTACCTACAGGCGCTTTGCGCGGCGTGAACACCGGTGCACCGTCCTGACCCTGACCGATCTCAAACCATTCGTTGGTGATGGTGTACCCGCCGTCCCTGACCGTGTGGGTCTGCAGATAGGCGCAGGGCCTGCCGTCTATCAGACATTCCGATACAAATGCGGCTTCGGTCACGATGCCGCGCTCCACGCTGATGGGCAGGATGCAGGATGCCGGGTCGTAGTCCAGTACGATGCGGGCATCCGGGTCTGCTTCCAGCTGGCCGTCTGTGCCCTTGATGCCCTCCACGTTCATCACAAAAGCGCCGGTGCCCGACCAGTAGGCCTGCTCCACCAGCCGGTTTGCGTTCTCCCAGAAATGCAGCTGCCGCAAAAGGCCCCCGGTCTGCTGTTCATCGCTGCCCAGCAGATAGGCAGAGGTGGCTGCATCGCCGATCTGGAGAGTGGTCTTGTCGTTGAGCAGCAGGTTTGCCCAGTCCTCGCAGACGTGCTTCGGCATCCGCAGGGAAGCCAGACGCCGCGAAATGACGCTGCCGTCCGGGGCGTCCTCTTTCTGGTCGTGGATGTCGGGCACGTCACCCTTCCACCACTGCCGCCAGATTTCGATATTGCCGTAGTAGTCTGCATCCAGCCGCAGATTTCTGGTTTTGTTCAGGTATTCAATAAAAGCGGCAACGTTCATCTTGCAGTCAGTCTCCTGTAATCGCGTTCGATGGTGTACTCGAAGGCATCCAATGTATCAATGTCGGTGGTGCCGTCATCCAGACGCTCGTCAACGCCGGGATGCTTCTGGCTCCACAGGGCGCTGGCAAGGGCGTCCCGCAGGGTGGCGGCCTCCGGCAGATACCAAAAGCGCCCGCCGCCCATCAGGATGGACGTCAGGCGGATGCGGTCGATGATCTGGATCTTGGCGGAGTTGTTGACCCGGTCGGCCAGCCAGGAAAGCGGGCAGGCCCGCAGCCGGGTGCGGATGTGGTTGATCAGCGTCTGTTCGGCGCTGTCGCAGAAAAGATAGTGGATCTCGCCATACCGTGCGAACACGGCGGTGCAGAACTCAATGAGCTGCGCGGCAAGGAAGTCTGCATCCTGATCCTTCGGGTCGATGCGGGCGGATGCCAGACCCACGACCCCCGCGTAGTAGGGCAGGATGCCGGTGGCAACAAAAGCGTGCCGGGAGCCGTTGCCGCCGAAGTCCACCCCGATGTGGATGCGCCACGGGCGGCAGGGGTTGGCTGCGGGCCAGAGGAAACGCCCATCCCCGGCGGCAATGCTGTCTGCAAAAGGGCGGTAGATGATGCCGCCCGCTGCGGCCCACTGGCCGAGGATGAAGCGGTTATAGTAGACCGTGCCTGCGTACTCCTTTTTCAGCTGAGCCACGAACTCCGGCGGCAGAGTGGGGTTGTCGTCGATGGTGTAGGCCTGACAGTAGATATCCGCGTCGCTGTCCAGAAACTGCTTGAACCAGTGCTGTGGGTTATCCGGGTTGCAGGTGCCGTCAAAATGGCTGTGCGGACAGGACAGACGGCTTTTCAGCATCTGAAATACACCTTCGTCCCATGTGGTGATCTCGTCCCCATAGGCGTACTCGAAGGCCGCGCCCTGAATACGGGCAATGTGCTTTTTGTTATCGGCACCCAGCACGTACACCTTGCGGCCGAACAGCTGCACGATGTTGCCGGACGCCGAGGTGCGCACCACGCCCACAAGCTCCGGACCCCAGAGGGCCCGCATGGGCTCCAGCACGTTGCGCTCCAGCGTGCCGAGGGTGTTGCCCAGCATGACGCAAAGGCCCTCGTCCCGGGCCGCGCAGATGCGCTTGGGGATGGTAACAGCGCAGTCCAGATAGGTCTTGCCGGAGCGGGTGGCCCCAGTCTTGACGTTCCAGCGGTGGGAGCAATTGCGAAGGAACTCCTGCTGAAACTCAGTCAATGGCACTGTCTACACCTCCCAGCAGCTTGCGGGCCGCTTCCAGTGCATCCGCCGCCGGGTCCTCCTGCACGGTCTCCTCGCCCAGCATCTTCAGCAGTACGCCTGCCGCCCGGGCATCACCGCGCTTGGCGGCTTCAGTAATGCCCATGACCACCGACATCTGATTGTCGATGTCCTCATTGTCCACCGCATCCCGCAGCAGGGCATTCACCCGGCGGCGGTCGGTCTCCGGCAGGCTGAGATAGTAGTCGGCGGCTTCTTTCATGCTGCGCTTGCGGCGGCGGGCCGCACCGGATGCAATGCCGCCCTTCTGGGCGATCTGTCTCTGTTCGCTCTCCGTTCGTTCGTTGAACGGGATGAGATTTTCTTCGTTGGCCACGTCACCACCTCTCTTGCCGTAAAATCAAAAAGCCGCCCGGATGGACGGCTTGGAATATTCAAAAAACGCCCGGCTGATGCATTCAGGCTGTTGGTCGGGAAAGGTGATCCTCTGTGTCAGCCGGGCAGCACAAAGCCCGCAGGAATGAAGGGAGTAGACCTTTCCTGCGGGCTTCGGCATTTTAAATTTTAGCAGGGGTTGACAGTATTATCAAGTCCGGTTTGCTCCGGTTCAGTCCGGACTTTTGATCTCCAGTCTTTTGATGGCCGCGCTGTGGCGCTGGAACATCTGGCTGCGGGAAATGCGGACGATGACCGCGATGTCCGGCCAGTCCTCCAGCAGGATATACCGCCGGAACAGGATCATGAAATCCACCTCGTCGCCCAGCTGGCCGAGTACCTCCATGATCTCGGCCCGGATGGCGTCGCAGACGGCAGACTGTGCCTCAGCGGCCCGGCGGGCCTCGTCGATGCGTTCCACACTGCGGGGCAGAGCCTGTCCGTCGCCGCTGCCGCCCGGCACAGGAGAAAAGCGCTGGGTGGTGTGGGTGGCGTCGGTCTGTAGCGTGGCCAGCTCGTCCAGTTTGAGCAGCTCGAACCGCTTGGCTGTCCGGTACCGCCAGAGCCATGCCTTTTTCTCTTCGTAGGTCATTACAGTTCCTCCACCCGGACGAACACGCCGCAGGGGTCCGACCAGAATTTTTCCACGATCTCGCTGCACACCTGCGCGTCATCGGCCCAGAAGTGCAGGCGGGTCATTTCGTCCTTGAGGGCCTTTTCCAGATTGTCGGTGTCCGGCTTTGCGGTGCGCCAGCTGCCGTTTTTGCGGCCTTCGGCAGGGAAGCACCACTTGACCAGCAGACGCACCGGACGGCCTGCGGGGATGGGTTTTTCCGGCGCGTGGGGTGCCAGATGGGCGTGGAGCTTGGCACGGGTCTGTTTTAGTTCCGGGCTGTCGTGGAGCACCGCGTGCGGCTGCCCGCCCTTCATGTAGGCGTGCAGCTGCTTTGCGTTGTGGGTGGTGGTGGGCGGCTGCATGGGGAGAAAGAATTGCATGTACATGGGGTTCACCTCGTTTTTCTTTTTTCTCAGGGTTCGCCAACGTGATGGGGAGGGTTCCCCGAATGGATGGGGGCTGTGGTCGCCCCATCCTTCGGGAGACCCCATCACAATTGCAGTTGCAGTTTTAGCTATTATATATAGGCTATTTTGCACTGCAAAATCTGCAGTCATAGCGGCTATAACTGCAAAATTGCAGTTTTTCGTGTCGTGCAAAATAGCGGCTATTTCTGCATTTTTACAACAAATTGTAATCTGACTTATTACGGATTGTTTAACCTGCGCTGCCGGGCTCCTTGCGGCCCACTTTCTCGCCATCGATCCAGAAACGTCCGTCATCTTTCAGCCGCGTCTTGATGGTGCGGGGCTTCAGATCCATGTATTCAGCCAGCGCATAGACGGTAACTTCGCCGTCCATCATGCAGGCTTCAAAGGCGGTGTCCAGTTCGGCCTTTTTGTCCTTGGTCACCTTGCCTTTATCGCCCCAGCGCTTGGCGGCACCGCGGCTGCCCAGCGTTTTGAAATCGCTGTCCGGCTGCAGGTCCTCCAGCAGGCCGGTGTCCGGCTTGTGCACGGGGTAGTCGAACCAGAGGTTCACCGGGTCGAAGCGGGCAAACTCGCGCAGGGTGCCCTCGATGCGCCATGCGGTCATGCTGTCGGCCTGCTTCTGGGCGGCGGCCACTTCGGCATCGATGGCCCGCAGGTCGGCCATGCCAAGGTGTTCTTTGGCAACGGCCAGCATCCGGCTGCGGCTCAGGGTATCGTCCGGGCCGTAGGCATCCCCATGGCCGCGCTTGTCCAGCATGGCCTTGATGACCCGGCAGGCGGCTTTGTTATGGAGCTGTTCCCGGATGGCATCGGTGGGGGTGAGCTCGGTCATGTCCAGCATGGCATCCGGGTCGCGGGCGAACACGCCGGAGCCGGATGCGCGGTCCATGCTGCGCTTGCCGCCCTGGGCACCTTTGCTGTGGTGGTGGCAGTAGATCACGGCACAGTCCAGCGCACGGCACACAAGGTCGAACTGGTTGCAGAACTTTGCCATCTGGTCGGCACTGTTCTCGTCGCCGGTGATGACCTTATAAATGGGGTCGAGGATCACGGCGGTGTAGCCTTTTTTCTGGGCCCGGCGGATGAGCTTTGGGGCCAGCTTGTCCATAGGCACGGACGCGCCGCGCAGGTTCCAGATGTCGATGTTCCGCAGGTTCTGCGGGGGCAGGCCGAGGGCAGTGTACACGTCCTTGAAGCGGTGCAGGCAGGAGGCCCGGTCCAGCTCCAGATTGATGTACAGTACCTTGCCCTGTGCGCAGGAGAACCGGCCCAGCCACGGCCTGCCTTCGGCGATGGCGATGCACAGCTCGATGAGGGCAAAGCTCTTGCCCGCCTTGCTGGGGCCTGCCAGCAGCATCTTGTGGCCCTTGCGCAGCACCCCGGTGATGAGGGCATCGGCCAGCGGGGGCAGGCTCTCCCAGTCGTCGGCCAGACTCTCGGTCTCGGGCAGCTCGTCGGTCTCCGCTTCCAGCCAGTCCCGCCACTCGCCCCAGCAGGATTTCCCGATGTTCGTTTCCAGCAGGGTCTGCCGTTTGTCACCGCGCAGGATGCCGGGCATCCGGGAAAGGCGGGAAGGGTTGCGGTTCTGCTGGTCGATGGTCAGGCCGTTTTTCTGACAGGCGGCGTAGAGGTAATCCACCCGCCTGCGGTACTCGGCATAGTCCGGGGCATCCACCTTGACGATGGCGTGGACGCTCTTGCCGCCGGAGTAGACCAGCGCGGCACAGGGCAGTTCCAGCTGCCGGATGATGGCCTGCTGCCTGCCCAGCTCCATATTGTCGCACTCCACGAGGGCGTAGCGGAAGTCGGTCACGTTCTCGTTGCGGCGGCCTCCGCCGTCCATGGGGTTGAAGCAGATCCACGCACCGGCTTCGGGGTTGTAGTCGCCAAGGGCAGCACCGATATCATCGCCGTAATGATCCAGCTCCATGATGAGCTGCCCGGCGGTCAGCTGACAGGAGCAGCCGTTGGGGGCAAAACGCCCGTCCTCCTTCCGGTAGCTCTCGGTGACGTAGGCAACGTATTCCTCCGGCTCAAACAGGGCTTGCAGGTAGCGCTTGATCTGCTCTGCCGGGTGCCACTCTGCGGGCAGATCCAGCTCGTGGGCTTCCACCCACCGGGGATCTACCACGCGGCCCTCGGTTTGTGCACCGGGCCCGGCAGAGAGCTCGTCGCCCCAGTCCAGCGCATGGCCCGCCGGGCCGCTCCACCCGTGGGAGTAGGCCAGCTGGAAGATGCTGCTCTCGGTGACAGGCTTTGTGCTGCCGTGGAAACTCTCCCACTTTTTGGCACACTCGCCCTTGTGGTAACGGCCCCCGTCCCGGGCGCTCCATGCTTCCCAGACGGTGACGGGCAGGCCGGAATCCTTCAGCGCCATGCCCACCATCGTCCATTCCTCATAGGTCAGGGAGGCCGGGGAAATGAAGTCCAGCGCTTCTTTGAGTTCATTTTCATGTTCCATTCGCATCACCATCCAAAGCTGCTATCCGGAAAGGCCGGTTCTGCGGGCGGCGTGTAGGTGCTGGGGGTAACGCCCTTGGGCACACCCCGCCAGCCGCCCGCCGCAATGCGGTCGATCATGTGTTTGGCCTGCTCGAAGCTCCACCTGCCCACGTGTTGGAAGCCGTATTTTTCCAGACAGCGGATCTGCTTTGGGGTGGTGAGGCCTTCGTCCCGGCGCTTGTGCAGCCGGTCCAGCAAAAGGCTGGCCTTGCCTGCCGACTCCACGGCGTCCGGCAGGATGCCCAGCTTTTCCAGCGCGGCGGCCTGCTGTTCGGTGGGCGGGCCTGCTTCCCAGCCAAAGGCCGGCACATACCCGGCAAGGTCCTCGGCCTGAATGCTCATCTCGTACTGCAGGGGGTCCACCAGCTTGGCCTTTTTGCGGCGCTGTTCTTCCAGCTGCTTTGCAAGGGCTTCCTCCCGCTGGGTCACCACGTCCTCGCTGGCCTCGGCGGCGGCTTCCTCGATGTCCTGCGGGCAGCCGCTCCCGGCCAGATTTTCGGTCATCTGGCGGGCCACGGCGCGGTCCTCGCAGACCAGATCCGCCGGGCGGCAGAGCTCGTGCTTGTCGGTCATCCACAAAAAATCGAGGAGCAGCAGGTCGGTCTTGCCCGGGGAGAGCCGGGTGCCGCGCCCCACCATCTGGCTGTACAGGCTGCGCACCTTGGTGGGCCGCAGCACCACCACGCAGTCCACAGACGGGCAGTCCCAGCCCTCGGTGAGCAGCATGGAGTTGCACAGCACGTTGTACTTCCCGGCATCAAAGTCGGCCAAAATCTCGCGGCGGTCGGTGCTCTGGCCGTTGACCTCAGCGGCACGGAAGCCCTTGGCGTTCAGCAGGTCCCGGAACTTCTGGCTGGTCTTGATGAGGGGCAGGAATACGACTGTTTTGCGGCCCTTGCAGCGCTGGGCCATCTCGGCGGCGATCTGTTCCAGATAGGGGTCCAGCGCAGTGCCGAGGTCTCCCACGGCGTAGTCCCCGCCGCTCATGGTGACAGAAGAAATGTCCAGCTTCAGGGGGATGGTCTGGGCCATGATGCGGCACAGATAGCCCTCTTTGATGGCATCGGTCAGCTTATACTCAAAGGCAAGGCTGTCGAACACCTCGCCCAGATTGCGCATGTCGCCCCGGTCAGGGGTGGCGGTGACGCCCAGCACCTTGGCGCTGCCGAAGTAGTCGAGGATGCGGCGGTAGCCGTCGGTGATGGCGTGGTGGGCCTCGTCAATGATGATGGTGCCAAAGTAATCATGAGGGAAGCGTTCCAACCGGGCGGTGCGCTGCAGGGTCTGCACGCTGCCCACCACCACCCGGAACCATGTGTTCAGGCAGGTGGCGTCTGCCTTTTCCACGGCGCTGACAAGGCCGGTGGAGCGCTGCAGCTTGTCCGCTGCCTGTTCCAGCAGCTCGCCCCGGTGGGCCAGAATAAGCACCCGGTGGCCCGCCCGCACCTGATCGGCGGCCACGGACGCAAACACGATGGTCTTGCCGGTGCCAGTGGGCAGCACCAGCAGGGTGCGGGTGTGGCCGTTCTCCCACTCGGCGTGGATGCGTTCACGGGCCTGCTGCTGGTAGGGTCTCAGTTCCTGCCCCATCAGAATGCCCCCTGCGTCCAGCCCTGAGTGGGTGCGGCCTTGGGTTCCGGCGGCGGCAGGAAGCGCTGCACCTCGTTGCTCTGGCCGGTCTCGCCTGCATGAGGGCCGCTCTGCTTGGTGTACTCCCGGATGCCCAGACGGCACCAGCCCCGGGCACCCACCACTTCGTTCCAGCGGGGGCGGAAGGTCTCGCCGCGCTTGCACTGGCCGATGCTCTCGAAGAAAGCGCCCAGCAGGCCCTGCGTTTTGGTGTGCAGGTACAGGCGGTCGGTGACGGTGGTGTCGCCCTTGGCCCCGCCGAAGATCTTCAGGGTTAGCTTTGCCATGGAGCAGGGCGGCAGCTTGGCGCTGCCCTCAAAGCGGGCACGTTCCATGCCGGTGACCTCAAAGGCATAATCGCCCTCGGGAAGGAGCACGAACTCCTGCTGTTCGTTGGTAAATTCGTCGTCCCAGCTCAGGGCGCGGTCGGTGGTGTTCATGTCATTCATAAGTAAAGTCTCCTTTATAATAATTCCTTGATTCTTGGCTCCCCCTTCGGGGGAGCTCCGGGGCTGCGCCGCCGCAAGGCGGACGGGCCCGGTGAGAGGGTTGGCTCCTTAAAACGGCAGGTCACGGCTGTCCAGCACCATCTGGAGCACCTGGGACCATGCGGCCACCAGACAGCCCTCTACGAAATCGGCCGGATAGTCCCGGATGGGCATATCCTCGGGGAAATAGCCCCGCTTGCCCACCACAGCCTGCAGCTCCTCCGGGGTGACGTTGTTGGCGCTCATGAGCGGGGCCAGCTTTTCCGGCACACCCAACGCGATCAGGTCGGGCACCAGCAGGGCTTTGGGCACCGTCTCGGCGGGCGGTTCCGGCTGCGGCGGCTCCGGCTGCGCCTGCGGGCTGGGCAGGATGTCGGCTTCCGGCTGGGGACGCGGCTCCGGCTGCGGTGCGGGTGCAGGTGTGGTGCCGGGGATGCAGGCGGCAATGCCGGCATAATCAAATGGCATTTCGTCCGGCAGGCCAAAGCGGTTTTTGGCGTCCCAGCAGGGGTGATGGGTGGTGTACATGACCCGGCGGCCGCCGGTCACCTTGTTTTTTGCGTTGGGGGCGCTGCCGCTCTTTTCCACTACGGTCTGGTAGTTGACGAAAAGCAGCATATCGCACCACTCCCGGATCAGCGGCTCCACCTGCTTGGTGGTCTTCATGGTCCAGCGGTCGTAGCTGCCCGCCGCGTCCGGCTGCTCGAACTTGGTGATGGCCGCGTGGGCAAGGATCAGAACATTGTGTCCGGTGTTCAGCACCTCTTCCAGCGCGTCCAGCAGCTTGCCGAACTCCTCCTTCAGGTAGGTGTAGCCTTTGCCGTAGCCAAAGCCCTCCAGCCCGTCCACCTTGGCCTTGGCACAGACGGCGTCAATGGCCAGCCGTTCGGCCCAGTCGGCGGTGTCGATGACCAGCGTGCCGCAGGGGATGCTGCCCTTGCGCACCTCGGCCACCTCGTCCAGCAGCATGGCCCAGCTGGTGGGCTGGGGCAGGCGCTTGACGTTCAGCCGCTTGGTGCCGCCCTCGGTGTCGATGAATACGGGGTCCGGAAAGTGAGAGGCAAAGGTGCTCTTGCCGATGCCCTCGGGGCCATACAGCACGGTCTTGACCGGGGAATCCTGCACCCCGGCGGTGATGGCATACTTGCTCATTTAAAACGCTCCTTTCGTCCAGCTCTTCTGCTGGGGCTTTTCGGTGACGGGCGGCAGGGTGGTTTCGGCATCCTTCACCATGCCGTCCTCAATGATGATCTGGCACTCGCAGCCGGTGGAGACCCGGGTGGCAATGGCCTGCAGGTGTTCTGCTTCCAGCCATGCGGAAAACTCCTGCAGGGTGGTCATGTCCATCTGTTCCAGCTTGTCCAGCAGCACAAAACCGCAGTCCGGGTTCAGGCGGCGGACGATGGCAGCGGCCACCCGCAGCTGGTCGCTGCCGGACATATCCCGCCAGTGCTTGCCTTTATAGGTAAGGGCGCCGTCCTCCACGCTCAGCTCCGGCAGGGGCAGGTCGGCACCGTTCAGCAGGGCCATGCGGTCGGCCCGTTTCCGGGTGATGACTTCGGTGAGCTTGTCGTAATCGCTGGCATACCGGGCGGCTTCGTCCTCGGCCCGGGATTTTTCCAGATTGGCCCGCACCTTGCGGTTGGTCTCTTCGATGTCCCGGATGGAAGCTTCCAGTTCGGCGGTGGATTCGTCCTGAAGCTGGGCAGCAGATTTCCGGGCCTGAAATATCTGCTTTTCAAGGTCAGTAAATTTCGCTTGCGTTTGCTCGTATTCCTCTTTCAAATCTTCAATTTTTTCATCGAGATCACGCAAGGTAAAATTCAATTGATTCTTTTCATCAATGAGCTTGTCCAACTGGTTGCGCTTGCGCTGATTCTCGCCGTTGCGGGCCAGAATTTCCTGCTGCTGACGGATGAGGTCGGAGGCGCTGACCGGCTCCTCCGGTGCATCCGGGTAGGAGATCAGCTCCTCGGCAAAGTGCTTTTTCTGCGCGGCCAGCTGGCCGGTGAAGGTGCGCTTGTCGTACAGGGCCTTGATTTCAAGATCCCGGGTGTGGAGTTCGGTGCCGATGCCGATGATCCGGAGCAGGATGTCGGCTTTCTCCTTGTCGGATGCTTCCATGAAGCGGGGCAGATCCAGCGCCAGCGGCTCGATAAAGGCGTTGAGCAGCTGCTGGCCGCTGCGGCGTCCGGTGGGGTCGGTGACGGTCAGGGTGCTGTTCTTGCCCTTGCGCTCCACCACCACGCCATTGGAGAGCCTGACCTTGAGGTGGGCGGGAGCCACGGCCCCGTCCCGCTGGGCGGCGTCCGGGCGGAATCTGTCGCCGCCGAGGGCCCACGCCAGCGCATCCAGCACGCTGGTCTTGCCCTGATTGTTGTTGCCGCCCACGATGGTGAGCCCGGTGGGCGACGGCGTGAGTGCAACGGCTTTGATGCGTTTGACGTTTTCGGCCTCTAAGGCCATGATCTTTACAGACATGCGGATACCTCCCCTTGAGCGGATGCGAGTGTGTGAACGAACTGGTTGATCGCGGTCTCCCGCTGGTCGTCCGGCAGTTTGCGGAACTGCATTTTGGCGGACTGAACGATGCTTGTGATGGAGCGCCCGGCCAGAATGATGCTGTCGTAGGCATCGCGGGCGTCCTGTTCGCTGCCGGAAGAGGCCTGTTCCAGCCGCGCCTGCAGGTCGGCGGTCATCTCGGCGGCAAGGTCGGTGGCGATATCATGGGCTCGCTGGTTTGCCCGGCGCTCCACTTCCTCCTCGTCCACCACGGCGGCGATGGGCTGCTTTTTCAGGGCCGCATTTTCTTCCTGCAGCTTGTCGGCCCGGAGCTTTGCCGCTTCGGCCACCTGCCGGGAGCCGGAAAGCTGGCCCTCGGCATTTTTGGCCCGGGCCTCGGCCTTGCTCTGCATCTTCCATGCTTCCTCTTCCCGGGCTTCGGCAGAGTCGGCGCGCTCTTTCAGCTGGGCGTTCTGCTCTTTCAGGCCGCTGATGTCGGCAAGAGCGGATTCGTAGCGGCTTTCTGCTTCTTCCCGCTTTTCCGCGTCCTTAGAGGTCTGGGCTTCGGCGCTTTTCACCAGCTCCTTGAAATAGGCATTTTCCTTGCGGGCGTTCTGAGCGGACTTTTCGGCGGCATCGGCGCGCTCTTTTTCGGCTTTGAGCTGGGTCATGAGTTCCTGATACTCTTTGAAAGAAGTGATGTCGCCGGTAAAAACAGCCTGCTTGACCACCTCCGGGGTGCTGGGCTTGGCCGCTGCATACAGCAGCTTCAGGGGCTGCACGTCCAGAATGGACTTGCCCTCAATCTGGATATTGCCGCACTGTGCGGCAATATTTACAAGGCGGTCACCGGTATCCCGGCTGATGCCGACGGTTGCACACCATTTGCCCCATGTGCCATTTTTGTTGTTAGCGCACAGGTCATGGGCGTGTTTCGCGGCCATGATACGGGCGGTAGTGCTAACGATGAAGGTCTGCGCATCCTGCAAAAGCAGGGCGTTTGTCTGGTCGTCTGCACCAAAGTCAAAGGTGGGTGCGGCGGGATTACTCAAAGAGCTGCTGGAGGTGGCGGATAGTGCAGCATTCTTTCCGGTTGCATTGTCCGGAGCATCGGAGCCGCTGACAGCATCTGCCGTCTCCGTCGTAGGGCTTGACCCCTCCGGCGCTGCCGGGGATGCCGCAGTTTGGCTTTCCGCAGCAGTGGCAGCATCCGAACACTGCGCGGATGGGGTAGGGATTCTTCTACCGGTTCAATGGGCGCGTCCCTGCAGGGTTTGGCATCCCTGAGGGCGGTGAGCATCTGATCCGGAAGTTCGTAGTCATCCATCGGAATGAACTCGTCGCTGGTCAGAAACGTTTCCGGGGTCAGCCGCTTTTCAACGGTCTTGGCTTTGCCAAACTTCTGGGCCAGCAGATGACTCTCTCTCCAGACGTGTGCAGATTCGTCCCAGCGCCAGAACCGCCCACGGGTATAGGCGTAGTAAACATCGTTGCTGTTCTGGCTGATGATCATACCCGCACCTCCGTGTCCTTGAGGCGATCCAGCATCTCGGCCTGCACATCCTTGCTCATGGGCTGGATGTTGTTGCCCTTCCAGCCGTAGCAGAGGATGGGCCCGTAAAGCTGACGGCCCCGGTACGTCCGGTTCAGCAGGCTGGCGGGCTGGATGGGGCCATCGTACCGGCCCACGAACAGTACCGCCGGGGTGCGGGGCAGCACGATCATCTCACTGCGGGTGCCCAGCCGGTTCTCAATGGCCCACAGGCTGTCCGGCAGGGTGGTGACTACCGGCTCTTTGCCCGGTTCGGCTAAAATACCTTTCATTTGTAAAATCCTTTCTGATGTGATATCATCAAGGGTGATGGGGCTTTCAAATTCCATCACCCTTTGGGCTCGTCGGTGTTGGCGCACCGGCGGGCTTTTTGTTTGCCTGCATTTTCAGCAGCATGTACTTGCCGTAGCTCAGGCCGGCTTTTTCCGCAGCGCGGACATCGGCGTGAAGGGCAAGGCTGCTGCGCTCAGCGGCAAGCCCCTGACGCCGGGCCTGCAGTTCTTCATTGCGCCGGCGATCCCATTCAAGGCTCTGAGCGTTGGCGTGCTTTTTGCCGCATTCGGGACAGCGCTGGGCAGAGCGTCCGACATTGCAGAGCACCTTGCCGCAGTCCACGCAGATACGGGTGTAGGTCTTGAAGTCGCTCATGCTCAGCCTGCCTTCCTGTCGCTCTTTACGGTGTTCCGGGGCTGCTGGTGCACCTTGCGGCGCTCCTGCTGCTCCCGGTCATGGGCGGCAAAGCCCAGCCGGGCAAAGAACACCGCCAGCAGGATCAGCACCATAGCCGTAATGAACGCACCGTCCGAAACGGTGCCGCTGGTCTGACAGGTGCCCTCCAGCCCCATGCCGTACAGCAGGCCCACGGCCCCGCTGGCCACGGCCAGCCAGTACCACACGCCGGATTTGATTTTCATGCGGATTCTCCTTTCTCGACACGCGGGAAGAAATATTCCCCGATTTCATTCTGCCGGATACCCAGCAGCTCACACATTGCAGTGATCTCCGTGCTTGTCCACGGGTTGTGCCCGTGCATCCTGCCGCTCATGGTGTCCCGGCCAATGCCGATGTACTCAGCCACTTCCTGATCGCGGTAGCCGCAGCTGTGGAACCGTCCCCGCAGCTTCCAGTACGGGATCTGCTTGAAAGTGCCGCGAATGGTTGATGTGTTCAACATTTTATTCCTCCTTCTTCTCGGCCGGCAGCCCATCCAGCAGGCTGTCCATCAGGGCGGCGTAGAACGGGTAGCCTTTGGCAACGATGGTCAGGCTGTCAATGGCGTTGGTAAGGAAGCTCTGGGAACCGCGCACCACGTTCTCCATGGTGCGCACCGTGTCGCAATGCTGGCCGTAAATGGCCTTGAACTCGCCGCACAGGGCCTTGACCTGCATATACTTGGCCTTGCCGTCCTCGCGGTTCTTGCGGCACTCGTCCAGAAAAGCGGTGTTCTCGTCCAGCTTCTTCCGGGCTTCGATCACCCGGTCGATGGCGTTCTGGATGTTGGCATCCTGCACGGCCTGCTGCTCTTTGTGCTGCGCGGCCAGCTGCTTTTCCATCTGGTTGAAGGCCTCGATGTACTTGAGCTTCCACTGCACGGCTTCCTTGCCGGTAAAGCCCATGGCCAGCAGGGAAAAGCCGTCCCGGTTCATCAGGTACATGGGGTACTTCTGGTGGTTCTGCGGGTGGGTGTACTCGGATTTGAAGAACAGCGGGGTCTGCTCAATTTTGAGCACCCCCTCCGACATGAGGTTTTCAATGTCGCGCATGACATTGCGGTGCTCCTTGCCGAAGCGCTTGGCAACGTCCCGGCTGGATGCTACCGGTTCGCCGTTCTGGGTGGATAAGATGATGTCGTTCATGGTGAATATGTACCTCCTTGTGGGTGGCTCCCTTCTGCGATAGAATAGAGAGACAGAAGGGAGGTGAAAATATAATGTCGCTTGCAATAACTTTGGCAAATCAATACGGA
>OHTA01000465.1_pt1 | contig 27320 bp, 19 predicted proteins | sample 1578851 | NCBI WGS metagenome assembly OHTA01 (sample SAMEA3879578, study PRJEB24766) | human gut metagenome | biome: human-associated habitat; feature: feces | place: USA | collected 1985/1987 | reverse complement strand
GTTTTCGTCTGACATCAAGATAATTACCAAACCAAAGAGTCTGTACTAACATAATAATAAAAGCTGCTATCTTATATATAATAAGTTTACCACCTGCCTCAGGTGTTCCTGTTTTGCTATCTGAAACCGTGAGTCCAAATGTCAGCATAACTATTACTGCGTACCATATTAGTGCGGCTATGCAACTAATAATATTAAGACTTCTGAAACCTGGTAAAAGATACTTTCTCCACGAACTATTAACATCACCTTTACTTATCTGAGATTTTCTATACCAATTAACAAATACGAACTTAATATTCTCGCACACTCTCACAATCAAAGCCACATTATCCCCACCAAACGCTGTCCTGTCTTTCCCATTATCCTGTGTATGCGCATTATAATTTAGCATATCCAGCACGCCGCGAAGCTCTGCTGCTGACTGATATCTGTCTTTGGCATCTACCATAAGGCATTTCTTAAGAATATCTGAAAATCTGCACTCTGCAATTCCTGCTCCCGGCTTGTCACCTGTCATAATATAATTAATTGTTGCTCCCAGACCATATATATCCGTACGCTCATCAGACTGCCCGAATCCAAACTGCTCTGGTGCAGCAAAATACACTGTTCCCAGCATTCTGGTATCTTCATTCTTATCTGCATTAACATGTCTTGCCGCATTAAAATCTATAAGATTCACATGTCCGTTTTTTTCAATAATTATATTAGATGGTTTAATGTCTCTATGGACAATTGCCGGCTCTAACTGATGCAGTCGCACAAGTATGTCCACAAGCTGGACTGCTATTTCATATGCCTGTTCCGCGTTTAATAATCCCTGCTCATCTAATACCTGCTTAAGGCTCCTGCCTTGCACATACTCCTCAACTACTATAAGCTTTCCATCATCAGCAACACATTCCTTTACCGCAGGAACACCCTCAATTCTTACAGAGGCAAGCTGCTCATATACATCATGCGAATATATATCAAGTGTCTTTTTAACGCAAAGCTCACTGTTCCTTATATCCTGCACCAGCACTATATTCTTTTTTTCATCAAGTACTGTCAGTTCCCTGTAAAATGACAGCCTGCTCTCTTCTTCTAAAGTCATATTTTCATCCTTATTGTAATTTAGTGTTTATTATTATACACTATATCAATAGAAAATGTGTACTCTATTGTGAAAGGCGGAATTAATAATGAACGAAAAGTCGACTTATGAACTTGATAAAATCTTAAGTTCAGTTGAGCCTGAACATTTTAACAGATATCGTAATGAAGAGGATACTGACTCACAGATGTCTGTCAGCGAATTCTTTAACTGGTATATAGGATGCCACGGACTTCAATTAAGTGATGTTATACGACAAAGTGATATTCCAGCTAATTATGCATACGGAATACTTAATGGTAATCGTGCCAACCCAAGCCGCGACAGAGTAATTGCGCTCTGCATTGCATGTCATATGAATCTTACGGATACCAACCGTGCGTTAAAAACTGCAGGCTTAAGCCCTCTGTATTCCAAGGTCAGCCGCGATGCTGCAATTATAATTATGATTAACAAATGTGAATATGACATTGGAATTATTAATGAATTTCTGTATGGACATAATCTCAATATTCTTTCTACATCTAGCAACAAGGAGGCTTAACTATGAACATAATTGACTCACACATTCATATATGCCGCTGCATCAATGGATTTGGAAACAGCGGAGAAATGCAGGCTATAGGCGGAGGTTACGCAAGCTACGCTGATGGAACTATATTCCAGATGATACCAGAGTGTCTCGGTGAATATGATGTAACTCCGGAAGCGGTTCTTAAGGTTATGGACGAGGCTGGTGTTTCCAAGGCTGTTATGCTTCAGGGCAATTTCTTAGGACCGCAGAATCTCTACACTTATGAGGCTGCAAAGAAATATCCTGACCGTCTTGCTGCAGCAGCTACTTACGACCCATTCTGCAGAAATGTTGATTCTATAAGAAAGCATTTGTTTGAAGACCTCGGAATTAAGATTGTAAAATTCGAGGTAAGTACCGGAAGCGGTCTTATGAGTTATCATCATACTATTCCCCTTGATGGTGATGTTATTGAGGAAATGCTGTCATATGCTGAAATGCATAATAATACTGTTGTGTTCGATATTGGACGCTACCCTGCCGAGTGCTGGCAGCCGGAATCCCTCGCCCGCGCAATTAAAAGACACCCTGACACGCAGTTTGTTGTGTGCCATCTGCTTGCCCCAAGAGGTCTTGTTCAGGAAAATGTCTGGCTTAAAGGAATGGAGGCACTCACGCTTGACAATGTTGTATTCGACCTTGCAAGCCTTCCTTCTAATCAGGGTAAAGACGCCAGATACCCTTATCCTGACGCAATCCATTATATTAAACGCGCCATCGAACTTGTCGGAAGCGACCGACTTATGTGGGGAAGCGACCTGCCTATGAATCTGTGCAAGGACAGCTACAGACACCTTATTGATTACATTGTCTTAAGCAATGAAATATCAACACCTGACAAGGAAAATATCATGGCTGCTACTGCAGCTAAAGTATATTTCAAATAATCCACATGTTTAATATATCCCTCAAAAGCACTGTTTACCTGCTTTTGAGGGATTTTTATATTCTCCTGTTGACATATTATGCATATCATGTTATATATACTACGACAGATGTACTACGGCTGTCGTAGTATCGCCTGTCGTAGTAATTATCATTTATTTAATATTTATTATCAGGTGAATCATCACCTTCAATTAATTCGAAGGGAGGAGTATGCATGGCTGGCATCAGCAGCGACATTATACGAGGCTACAACGATACAATTATCCTGTATCTTCTGCTTGATAAGCCATCTTATGGTTATGAGATTTCTAAGCAGATTAAGGCCATGACCAATGAGAAATATATTGTTAAAGAAACTACTCTTTACTCCGCATTTACACGTATGGAAAAAAACGGATATATCACTTCTTTCCCCGGTGTAGGCGAGAATGGCGGAAAAAAGCGCACCTATTATCAGATTACTGACGAAGGACGGCTGTATTATCGGTCAAAATGTGAAGAGTGGGCTCTCACTAAAGAAGTTATTGAAAAATTTATTGTGAAGGAGAATTAATGTATGGATACTATTAAAAGTTATCTTGAAACTATGTTTGCCAATCTCCCCGCAACTACTGAGGTTTTAAAGGCTAAAGACGAATTGTGGGGCATGATGGAGGACAAATATAATGAACTTATCAGCGAAGGTAAAAGCGAGAATGAGGCTGTAGGTACTGTTATCTCAGAATTCGGCAATCTTGACGAACTCGCAGAAACTCTCGGACTTAACAGACAGTCTTCTGCTCCTGTTGATAACAGACGCACTTTAACACAGGATGAAGCCAGAAGCTTTGTAAGTGCCGGCAGCCGACATGCATTTCTGACTGCATTAGGGGTTTTCTTATGTATTTTCTCAGTAGTTCCAGCGGCAGCCTGCAGTGCATTTCATAATAATTTTCTCCAGACAATGGGCACTGTTGCTCTGTTTATTATAGTTGCCTGCGGTGTTGGCATATTTATAATAACCAATTCTTTAATGAATAAATACGACTATATTAAGAAACACGAATGTATCATCGATTATGCCACTGTCGGATATGTGCAGGATAAGAAGGAACAACTTCGCAACATTTCTATTGTGTGCCGCACTCTGGGAATTATTATGTGTATCATAAGCTTTGTCCCTGCTGCCGTTTTTGACGCAATCCCAATACAGGGACTTGACGATATCGGCGGCGCAGCAATGATTTGTATAGTAAGTGTCGGCGTATTCCTTATTGTTTTCGGTTCAATGGCTGAGACTTCATGTAAGACTTTACTTGCTCTTAATGGTGACAATGTAGCCGGCAGCTATGTTAAGAAGGAGAATAAAGAAGTAAGATATATTAACAATACTGCAACAACTATTATGTCTGTTTTCTGGCCTACCGTTACATGTATATATCTGTCAGCCAGTTTCATCACATTTGCATGGGCTTTAACATGGGTTATATGGCCTGTTGCGGCTGTAATACATGCTATATTTAAGAGTATACTTAAAGACGATTCCAGGGAGGTGTAATTATGAAGAAACGAATTTATCTGTCAATTATATATTTTATTACACTTATATGCATAATTATTGGCGTTCTTGGTAATGTATTTAACATTTCTCCTTTTACACGCATGACTATGGCATCCAGTGGCAAATATATTGAAAATTCTTCTATTTATGATAATGTGTCAGACATATCTGTTGATATGAATCTTGGCAGTGTTGAGATTAAGAAAGGCAACAAGCTTGAAGTTATCTATACAGGTGCTGAAAAGTTTAAGCCTGCTGTATCTGTTTCTGGAACTTCATTAAATATTGAACAACATGTAAAAGTACATCTTATGACTAATATCAAAAACTCAGACTGCACACTTACAATTACTATTCCTGACAATATCAGTCTTAATTCTATTCAGGCTGACCTTAATATGGGTGATATGGATGTTAACAATATACATGCTTCTTCTGCTGATTTCTCTGTTGATATGGGTTCTCTTAAGATCGTTGATTCTGCCGTTAAGAATTTAACTGCTGATAACAATATGGGCGATATTAAGCTTACAAACTGTGAAAGTGATGTCCTTAACCTTTCTGTCGATATGGGTTCTCTGAAAATAAGCGGTATGGATATTGATAAATACAGTGCTAATCTCTCTGTAGACTTAGGCGACATCAAGGTTAATGATTCTACTTATTCTCACAGCTATACTAATAATGCTGGCAGCGGTAAAAGTATAAATGCTGATGTTAATATGGGGGATATTAAGATTAACAGGTAATTAATATACTTACATATACAAATGCAGTTACCACACTACTGTTAATATCACAACTTGTATTGTTCTGAATATTTTTAGTGATGTTTCATTTTATATAATGATACATTTTGTGATTATTCTATCTATTTCAAAAGTATTTCAAGTCCAAAATAAGCCCATGGGCTTTTTACTTCCAATTCAAACGAAAGGACTGATAACAATGAAATTGGTGCACGCAGAATATAACCCGATGCACAACAGCATCGACATTAACCACTATAACGGCTACATCCTCCGGATTGACTGCAATCAGGCTGAATCTGGGATACGTATAACTCCTAATTCCCAGAGGTATCTGAATGCTCTAGTGATTGATAATCCGCTAGAATATGCCCGGCTTGCTCTAAATGGTGAGATGCAGACATGTGTGGATGCGGAGGATAGTTTGGAAGTGTTTTAACACATATGCCCTGACCACTTCGTCAGGGCATGTATTCACATAATTGGATGTTTTCTATAATCAATGGTATCTATTCCATAAACTTCCGTCTCCACACACTCAAACAAGTCCGGATCAAACAAAGCCAAATTATATCCATCGCTGTGCATTACGCTTTTATATTCAATGCCCGCATATTCCGCAACATCATCATGGATAATACTTTTAACAAAATCGGTAATATATTGCGTAGGAACATAATCCAAGGCACTATCGCTCCTCCGCATGATTTTACCCATTTCGTCATTTATCTTATTTAAGTGCTCTTTATTAATCGCATATTCTAAGCAATCTAATCCCTCTAAAAATGGACTTATTTGATTGATTTTCTTTAAGTCGACAACAATAATATCTTTTTTAAGCCTAAATTTACCAACCGTTACATAATCATATGCACCAGCTCTTGCTTCATATATTGTAGTCTCAGCAGTGTCACCCAAATACAAGCACCTAATTCCTCTTGCATTAGCTCTACCATCTGTAGTCTTATCAATTGGCGGTGCACCCATTTCTTCAATAGGAATCCCTTCTTCTGTTGAAATTCTACATCTATAAAACATCTCTCCCGTCTTATATGGTTTACGAATATATGAACAAAATCGTTCTAATAAGTTCAAATCTACATAATGCGTATGAAAACGATTCTTTGTTTTTAGTGCCTCTACAAAATCATCCCAAGAATTTGTAGTCAAAAGAGAATGTTTTGATAAATACTCTTGGTCATATAACTCCTGAATACCAACCGGCTGGTCAAACAACTCTGCATTATATTCATACTTTTCTTTACATATTGCAGTAATTATGTTATACACATCGGATTCGCTCTTTTTATTGAAAATATTCCAGTTGTTAATCAATTCAGTCTTCAACAAGCGAGTATCTGACTTCGGATACGAATCTGGCAACAAAGAAACCGGTGTATATATGCTTATCAGTTCATCAAACATCATGCTCAGGTCTTCATACTTATCCGTATCATATATATGTACATTTTTACATTTACACAGTGGACAATCCCCAATCTCTGCTTTATTCCGGATAACAGAGATAACTTCTGTATCGCAAAAACATCTTTCGCAAATTACCATAAGCTACTCCTTATCCAAATATCTTCCTATTAACTCTAAATGATGCATAATAGATAGTTTTTTCACTGTTCCCAACCCCGGATAAGCTTCTCGGTGATATAAATCTTCAAACTCTTTCATTGCCACAGTATCAAGCTGCTTTGTTTCATTCCATGCCACGAGTTTCGACAACGCTTCTTGAAATTTCCCGGCAGGATCACTAATATCATCATTCGAATCAGACACAAAATGCTTTACGCGTAAACTATCATCTTTATCGAAATATACAATATGTATCGCAACCGCATAAGGAGCAAACCCCGTTTCATTATATTCTTCACCAACTACAGAATAATCAGCAAATCCCACATATCCATCTTCTTGATAGTACAAATGATCTTCTGAAAAAGGTTCGTCGTCAACTTCAATATAATCATTATTTCTGTCTAGTTTGTTAAACTTATCCGTCAAAACTACTCTGTTTTTACTTATTTTCCTTCTAAACCCACTTTCATCCGGAATTAAATTGTACTTAACATCTGTTTCTGCAAAGTATGCTTCATAAACAGAAATTGCATCTTTGTCATCACAAATCGTTCCCATATTATCTGCATGTCTTGCAATAAACTTCTCTGGTTTTGAACTCGCCCTTAATAAATACATATAGAGAATGTTATTATTTTCTTTTAAACTTGCAGACAAGCTTTCCTTTAACTTCTGATTTTTCTCTTCTCTGGCATCACTACTAAAGCTCCCCACCTTAGGATTGGTAATGATAGCAAGCTGCTTACTATTTTCCCCATATGCTTCTATGGTCTTAACAAGTGTAGAAGATAATTTTACAGGTTCAATAATCGGTGTGATTCTGCTACTCAAAACACCTTTCTCTACCAACTCACGCAACGCAATTAATTCAAATTGTCGTCCTCTCAAATAAGGGAAATACATACTACTCACCTCCATATTGATGTTCTAAAAACACTTCAAGTTTCTGATAATCATCATATGTCAATTCCATAAAATACGCCAAAAACTTTAATTCGTATGGAATCTTAACAAACTCCTCTTTCTCAAGTTGCATTCTCTTTTTTAATATTCTCAAAACACATAAATATGACTCTTCTATTGGTATCTGTAAAAACAGTTTTTTACAAGCAGCATAATATTTGAACTGTGTAACTTCCGGTAAATAGCCATACCACTGAGCAATTATATCTTCATATTCACTTTTTCTTAGTAACTTGAAAATAATTTCCTTGTCTAAATCGCTTATGTGCCTTTGCGGTTTCCGAACCGTACCCAACTTCCCATTTTTTCTTAACACATAAATCCCCACAGGTTTATCTATACTATCCAGCACCTTTTGTAACTGCTGCAGATTTTTCTCATAAGTAACTACAGCTACATGATCAAATGCCTTGTAATAATCATCTACCTGAGAACTTAGTCTCTCCAGATTATCAAGTTCTGTTTTTATCTCATATACAACAGCTTTACCGTTTATTAATACAAAATCTGCTTTCGATTTTGCTATCGCAACTTCTGTCAACGCAGTTGTCGTATTAACACTATGCACACCTAGAAGTAACTTATTAAGCAAAGTATTTTTATAAAAATACTCATTACGATAATTATTCTTCAATTCACAATAAATTTCACTTATTAATTCTCGGTTATTCCTTTGATCGGCATTACTTGTATATCGTCTAACGACTGACGAATATACATTATCCACCTTCCCATCTATAAAGTGGCGAAGCATATTGCGGGTAAATATTCTATTTAAATTACTCATTTTATTCGTTTCCATCAGCTTCGCCTCCTTCCTGTACCCAATTATTATATTTTACCATACTTCCTTATGAATTCACAGATAATCTTTCAAATTATTTTAGCAAATTAGAATATACCTCTATTGGTATGTAGCACAACCAAGTTCACCATTTCTTGATACAATATTTATAAAAACAAAGGAGACTTTATTATGAACAACCTACAAACCTTTTTTGAAGAATATATAGCATTTTGTCAATATCAAAAGAGATTAGACCGGAAAACCTTGAATGCATATAAGACAGATTTAAAACAGTTTTCTCAGCAACTCCATTCCATATCCATTGAGGCTGTAACTCCTGATATGCTGGAAAACTATATATCTCATCTCCACCAGAGCTACAAGCCCAAAACAGTAAAGAGAAAAATAGCATCCCTCAAAGCTTTTTTTCACTACCTCGAATATAAGGAAATTATTGATAGAAATCCTTTTAACAAAATACATGTAAAATTTCGCGAACCTGTGATTCTGCCTAAAACAATTCCTCTTCGCACCGTCGAAACGTTTCTTGCCACAATATATCACCAACGTAATTGTGCTAAAACTACTTATCAACGAAGAAATGCAATACGCGATATCGCAGTTATTGAACTGCTATTCTCCACAGGTATACGAATATCAGAATTATGTTCTCTAAACGTAAATGATGTAAATTTACAGGATGGTACTATATTAATATATGGAAAAGGCTCTAAAGAGCGTTGTATGCACATTGGAAACGATAAAGTGCTTTCTGTATTGCTTGAATATAAACAGGAGTATTCTATCGAAATACAAAACTGCAAACACTTTTTTGTTAATCAATCCGGAAGGTTCTTATCCGATCAAGCCGTACGACGAATGATTAATAAATATTCAGCTCTGGCAGCTATTGAATTACATATCACGCCACATATGTTTCGCCACACCTTTGCAACTTGTCTTTTAGAGGCAGATGTTGATATCCGCTACATTCAGGAAATGCTTGGGCACAGTTCTATTAATATAACTGAGATATATACACACGTTGCTATGTCAAAGAAAAAGGATATTTTGACTACTAAACATCCAAGGAAGGATTTTGAGATATAGGTTATCACTATAATCCCTCCCCTACTACATTTTTGACTGATAATACATGATTATCAGTTAAGAATTCACAACACACAAACATAACAGAGGAGGAAACCAATGAAAGAATCAATTATTATTACATATCACAAAAATAAAGATATGTTGCTGTTTTGTCTTAACCGTCTTTTGAAAACCACACCGGATGATGTGGAAATTTTAATTATTGGCAACAATGTGAACAGAGCAGAATTAGATGTAGATATCTCAAATTCCCGATGTAAATATCTGAAATATGATCAAAATTTACAATATCCCAAGGCTCTTAATATAGCTGTTGAACAATGTATGGGTGAAATAATTACATTTGTAGATGCAGATATTTTTGTATGGGACGGATGGTATGAGGCATTATACAAAACATTTACAAGCTCAGATAAAATAGGCGTAGCCGGTGCAAAACTTATCAATCCCCTTACGAACCGTATTATTGATTACGGAATTATGTATTCAAAATATAATGCAGCCCATACAATGATGGGATTATTATACGATCATCCTTTGGCAAAAATGGATCGACGTGTACAAACTGTGTGCAGTGCAATTATGATGACTACCAAAACTTTGTATCAAAAAATTGGCGGAATGGATGAGGACATCCCCTATTCCTATACAGATTGCGATTATTGCTTTCGTTTAAGAGATATCGGTTTTGAAACATGGGTATCAGCAGGAGCAATTGCATATCATAAAGGAGGAACAGATCCTAATAATTCAAAATCTGCTTTCAGCTATTATCGCCTGGACGCAAAAGGTATGTATGGAATGAAAGATTATGCAAAGATTGTTTATGATAATGCGGAATGGTATAAAAAAAGTGCAGGCTATTTTTTGAAAACATATCCATTGGAAGTTCACCAATTTGTAATGCTTGACTTTTCAACATTATATGACAGGGACTCTTTTCATCAAATGATAAAAGAAGTCCTTGGCATAACTTATCTTGATATTATTGAAAGACCTGTTGCTGAAAGAGACAGTGAACAAATTGTTTTGTATAATAATTCATCGTTTGAATTTATTGATCTTGTTACTCCGATTATTTATTTTGTTGATACATTTGTGGCATTATTCAATAATAAATTGTGGTTTCAAATGCGCGACATACAACATGATCTCGTAATTGACCGTCATGGAAATATTTTGCCCCTGCATTTGATTGCTGAGCAAAAATGTTAATTATATCAAAGGCAAATTAAGATGTAAATCACCTGTTCGCTGAATGCCGCTGGCAATAGACAGATCATTTTCAAATATCGTCAAAGGCTGACGACATTCAGCAGGGAGAAATGACATGTCATAACCTGTTTTATATATTCCAAGCTCCGTGAATGTATATTGGATATTTTCTTCCAATAAGTCCTTTTTGATCCAATATCTTGAAGTCTCACCGGCAGAATAGTGTTTATATGCTTCTTTAAAAGAATAATAAACATCATCTTTCTTTTTGGCATAATATGCATTTACCCCTTTTAAAAGCAATATGTCTCCTAATTTGTGATTATCCAAGAGCTGCTGCATCTTCAAAATGTCATCAATAACTCTGGCATTATAAAAATAGTTTGTTTCGGGTTCATGTTGAAGCTTTGCCATAACCTCTGCCATTGAGAAGAATGTTTTGAAAATAATTGGTTCATGAGAATATTTGCCATCCGCTAAATATTTCATTGCTTTGTCAATTTCAGAAGTTACCTTCTCATAATCCTGTTCGATCAGTCCATACTGCACGGTTTTTCTATAATAATTTAGAGTTTTTTCCGGCACTAATGTGGGTATATAGATGGTACAGTGATTCCAGATAGAAAACAACTTGTCCTTATCTTTGTAATATCCATAATAATTATAACCTTCATCTGAATTATTCATATAATCTATAAGTCCCCGCTTTTGAGGATCACTAATTTTCTCCCCATAATCTCGGGACTTTTGCATAAGCGTTTCTCTCACTGATACAATTTCTTGTTTATAGCTCTCTGTATTGTAAGAAATATACCATCGATTATACATAATTGCCCGAAGTACATTCAATTCGTCCTGATTTTCGAACCCAACCGGATGTGCATTATTACACATTTTCAATACTTCCCTTAAAAAATCCACTTCTTGCTTATACATGTGTTTCTGCACTGCGATATCACAACAAAAATGAATAAAAGGACGATAAAATTTTAGATCCTCAGATAGCGCACACGGATAATAAGCCTGTATCGTGTCATATGCTTCTTTGGAACGGAACCATGCTTTTAGCGAACCATCATACTGGCGGATAAAAGTACAAATCTGGTGAATATATTTTATGTATACACCTTCATAATTTTGATTTTCCAATAATTCAATAAACGCATCCAGTAGACAATTGTAAAATAAAGAAGCGATTCTTTCCGGCAAGACCAGATTGACTACCTTGGCACCAGTATCTATCATCGTGTCCGTATCTTTTTCAATCGCAATTCTATATAATAAATAAGGGATAGGATATCTTCTAATTTTCTTTTCGATACCTTTGTTTTGTACATATTCTAAGCACATTAAAATATCTTTTGAATTATTTTGATAGAAGAAATTTCTGATAATATCATGGTCAAATATGTAGATTGCTAACGTTTGCACCCGTAAAATATTCTTTTTACATAGAAAATCTAATTCTTTTGAATCAATCTGAAAAATATCTTGCAATTTTTTATCCAAATGATCAAAAATGTAGATGATAGACAAAATAAATTTCACTCTGCTTTCCGGTATATCTTTGTATATAAAAGCAAATCTTTTCTCTAAAACGCTCGTGATTCCATTTGAAATATTGGAAAGTGCCTCGTATTTTTCCAAATTTGGTACAATATATCCCCTTTTATCAGGAGAAATACTTACAATGTTTAATTCCTCCAAATACTTTGTCACTTGCAATAAATTATATGGTTTTAAAGAAATTTTACTTATAATCTCAGAAAAATATTCTTCATTCTCATCCAAATTTGTTCTGGTCAACTCCTGCAAAAAAAGGATGCCTTGTTTCTTCTCCTGAAATCCTAACAATGTAGCCGTAAGACAACGCTTCATATCTGCATGCAGAAGATTATATAACAGTTCAGAAGTTTTTGGTGTCATATAGTCGGTATTAAATACGCAGACAAGAATCGATAAATTGAGTGCTTGCTGATTTACCGCATAAGAAGCATACCCTTCAATAAAAGCTTGAAATGCTTTTCCGGTAAACTGCATATTATCAATAATCAGAACATTTTTATCTTTTGAAATCTTTTCATACAAAATAACTGCATACTTATTTAATGCAGTTTGTAATGATTCTTCTGTTTGATTCACAATTAGTTGCAATAAACGAATGGCTTTCTCTACTTCACTGCGTTCTGAAATTTCACAATCAGATTGTGACAAACATATTTTTTCCTCTAACAAACTTAATATCTCATCACTCGGTATTTCATAAAGAAAAGCAATCAATTCCTTTATTAGATAACGTGATAAATCATCTTCCTGCTTCTCCTGTTCTGCTTGCCCCGCCTGTCCGGACAGACTAATGATTCGATATCCATTTGCTAAAAAGATGTTTTGACATTCTGTTAGGACTCTTGTTTTTCCTGTTCCGCTGCTTCCTGTCAGTATTAAACTTGAAATGTAAGGATTATTGACCAATAGATGCTTTGTGTCATCTAAAATTTTTAAATAATTGTTACCAATAAGTCTGGTGGAACCAACCCAATGACTTTTTACGATGACCTTTTCAGAGTGCCATTCAAAACGATTACCGCTTTGCGCACCAACAAATGCGATATGAAATCTGGGCAACATAATCTCAGGTTTATAAACACTCTGCCTCATGTTTAAGGAGACTGCGCGTCCTTCACCTTTTTTTAGACATGCATGATACCACCCTTTATCTTCTGGTTTAATCGTAGGATAAAAATATTGAAAAGAAAAACGATTGCTTTCTTCATCCATGAATTCTATATAAACATCAACCTGATCTTCCTGAAAAGGATTCAGCAAGCTGAATGTCAGTGCAAAGGTTTCGTTATAATAAATCTTTTCTGCAGATGTATAATTTTGAAAGTCCTCCAACGCATGATGTACACTAGAAACAGCATTTTGAAAAAAAAATACGTTGACAAAAGAATCATCTACTTTTGCTATCTCACAATCGCTCATATATTTGACCGGAGAATATTTTTTAGGAAGCTCTGATGCGTAGGTACAAATTAGAGCTTCAAGAGTTACCCCATCAAAAAAGCGAATCATCTTATTCGTCTTTTCACCAAAAGCTAAGATTTTATTTTTGGCAAATCTATTGATAGTGGAACGGCTAAAAAACAAGATCTCATTTACTTCATATATTTGTGCCATCACCAATGTGGGTGCCAGAATGTTCATTGCAATCGTGTTTGAATAGTTTTTACATTCTGCCCATAAATGTTGGTTTTCAGAATAAAGCCAAAAATCCCTATTATTATCGTGACTGCCGCCAGTAACCACCCATTTTTTTCTATACATTGAAACTAATAAGCAATTGACTAAGTTTTCAAATTCAATTCCATTTCCTTTTTCATTTCCATCACTATCTATATTTATAAATTTTTTCCAATATGCAGATGATATTTTTTTCATGAGACTCTCCTGATCTTTTCATAAACTTCAGTGATAATCATGTATTATCAGTCAAGTTTATTATACAACAAATACTTACATATTTCACCAACTACATCCTTTTATGTATTATCTTTTCAGCCTCTACAAATCTACCACTCCTCTTCCTCCCAATCAAACATAACTCCTTTGTCACCAATTAATGACACCATCTCTTCTCTTTCACGTTTGTCTTCAACAAATTCTTCATACATAAAATCAACTTCATCAATCAAATCTACCGATACCGTTTTATTGCATAAATCTGCGACATATTCTTGTATTAATGCTATATCAAACGGTAAAGATTCTATTTGATCCATATGTTCAATGAATTTGTTCATTTCTTGAGGACTTCTTAAATAAAGTAACAATTCTTTTATTGCCCGCTTTTCTTTGTCAATTTTCTTTTGATATGATCCTTTATCCTCGTTTCCACAAAATACTCGTTCAGCTGCTGAATTGTATCTTAATTCGTAGCAATAAATATTTCTATTTCTAGACTCTTCTTCTATCAATTTATAATATTTTTGACACAATCTTCCTATTACTCTTCCGAAAAACTCCTTTACCTCATCCGTATTTAGTGGTGTTTTTTTGCATAAAGAATAATCAAAACTAATATTTTTACAATATTTTTGTACATATTCTGTCAGCAAATCTCTATCTTTAAAATTATACGAAAAGAAATTAAATCGAGCATATCTTTCCGCATTGTAAAATTCAGACAACAAATTCAATAAATCATTTTGTTCCTTTGAAAACGAAATATTCACTTTTTCTTTTATCTTACCGTGTAACATCATGTGATTATGGCTCTTGATTTTCTCCAGAAAATCCTCTATTTCATCTCTTTCGACATCATTAATTATTACCAGTAAAATTTTTTGCACACGTTCAATACCAACTGCTAAGTGATACAAAAAAAGAAATTATCTCCTACTTGGTCAAAATTATTCATTTTATTAAATTTATCAATTGCCGCATAAATAAACTCACCCGCAACATCCAATTCATTTGCCATTACAACACTTTCTTTAAGAAGTTCATTTCCTCTGTCCATTACTTTTTTCCTCTCAAAATCATTTCAATTATCAAGAATCATACGGACAATAATGCTCTACCTTCGACTGAAACTCCTTCAAATCGCAAATCTTTATATCCGCATCAAACTCTGCAATGGTAACACCATCAAAACCATCCACATTGCCCTTGTAGTTGCACTTAAAATACCATTCCACAACAGCTGTATTACCAGAAACAACCACACGTTTTATATCCCACTGCAAAACAGTACCTTTCTGATTCCAATCCTCAAACCATCTGATTATCTGTCCAATTCCTTTATACACCGGGCCATAACACTCGCTGTAAATAATATCGTCGCTGAAAATCTCTTTTACAGCATTAATATCTTTATCCAGCCAGCATTGAAAATATTTTCTAATAACTTCTTCCATTCTGCACTTACCCCTTCATCCTCTCAATAGTCTCATCCACAGAAATACACTCCGCATATCTGCTCTTCCACATAAACTCGTTATAATACTGACCCTACCGCACATGTTTCGTTTTCACTACTGTACTACTCCGGTATCCGTTTTGGAGAATTCCTCACCAAAGGATAAAACAAGCCCACAGCAAGTCCACGAAGATGACTTAAGCCCATGCGTCGGCTTCAACCGACGCACGTAAAAAGGCTCAACCCCTTGTAAACAAAGGGCTGAACCAATAAAGTCATTTAATACTCAAACAGTATTTAATTACTCGATGATAGTAGCAACACTACTATGATAACTGCATTTGTAATAATTATATATAACTACTTATTCTGTTCCTCTAACAGCTTCTTTAGTCTGGCTATTTCCGCATCCTTTTCTTCTAACTGTGAGTCTTTCTTTTCTAGCTGTGTGTCTTTCACTTCCAACTGCGTCCTATTTTTTTCTAACTGCGCCTTATTTTCTTCTGCCTGCGCCTTTAACTCATCAATCTCATCCTTCATCCTGTCAACCATCAGCTCTGCTGTATTCCTGTCTAATATCCTCAACGCCTCAGAAAACATACTGAGCACCTCCTTTGGTCTCTCCAAATACTCATTAATATCAAGGCGTACTGATTCCAAGTCAGGAAATATCTCTATCAACTGCTCTATCTCCTCCGGTGTCTCGGCTACGAATAATGACAGGAACTTCAGACGGTCAAACTTCATCTTCTCAGTCACCTGCTTTTCACTATACTGTGTTCTGTCATAGTCGTATTCCGTCACCTCGGTACGCCCTTTCCTGATATCAGAATATCTGTATTTCTTAAATGTGTCAAGGCTTACCAGCACATAATCCTGCAAAAGATTTATCTTAATTCCAGTATTAAACTTTGTTTTTCCGACATGAAAATATAATGCCTCATCAACCTCGCTGATAAGGCTGCTGCTACTGTTCTCAAACAGAATAATAGTATGAACTGGTCGCATATCCTTATATGAAGGTTTTGACGTACCATTCATATACCCCCTAAGCCCACCAGCATCTCCTATCTCACGGTTTCCAGTAATCATCTTATACTGGCGCAGCACAAGGTCTGCCGAGTAACATGATATTCTCTCTGCCTGAAAATCATAAGAAATCTTCTGAATCTCAATGTTTGCAATGCTTCCATCAGACATCATCACAACCATATCCATAATAATCATCACGCCAAGGAACTGTGAATCCTCATTCGGAAACACTTCAAGAACCGTAACCTTCTGCCCCAGCAGACAACTTACCAATTCGGAAAGCCTGTCCCTTCTCTCAACCGGATTAAATATCTTCTTAAAGAACGGATCATACAACAGCGGCAGTGATTTCCTTCCCTTTAGAAAATCCTCATACCTCCCAATCCATTCTGCATTATTCTTAAGATATTCATATGCACTTAAGCATAATGAGTCCCCATTAATCTGACGCATGGCCGCGTCATAATAATTTTTCTTCTCTTTATCCTCCATAAAATATACGACACCAGTGTTTCTTCCTCCTCTGAATTAATAAACATGCATATTTATATATGCATAGTATCATAGATATATTGTATTGTAAATATACTCGTCATATTCTGTCGGTTTTCTGTCGTTATTGGTTTCTTTCGTCATATTTGACATCTGCACTATCAGCACTATTGCCCTTCCATGGTCTGGAGCTTTCAAAACCTACCAACTCAACAAATTCTGTGATATGAACTTTTAGTAGGCTTCGACTCCAGCTCATATTACCTACATTAAAAAATGCAGCTATCACTCCAAATGTGCTCTTGACAAGTACAAAAACTAACGAAAATTAACATAGCGCAAGCAAAGAACCGGACCATAAGCAAATCCCATCATAGACTTGACTTATGGCCCGGTTCTCTGGCTTGTTTATAGTTTTATTATGATTGTAAGCATATCATTTATCTGATGTCTTTAATTCTGCGTCTTGATACAACTGCTGCACCTGCTGCCATGGCAAGTAATGTAGCTAATGAATATACTGCCATGTTGTCTGCATCGCCAGTCTTAACATCTGATACAGATGTATCTGCTGAACCTGCGTCTGATGTACCAGCACCATTTGTATCACCTGTTCCTTCTGTGCCTACCTCAACCTTTACTAATGCATTGATTGCTGCTGTAAGATGCTCTGTTGCCTCATCAACATCTGCCTGATATTCTGCAACTGCAAGTGCATCGACTGCTTCCTCATACTCAAGCTTCATAGCTGCCCAAGACTCGGCTGTGTAATCAGCTTCGTTAAGTGCATCTGCTGCTGCAATAGCTGCTGAAAGCTTTGATGTATCACTTACAGGTGCTTTAATCTTAACGATATTAGCATCAGTTGCTTCAAAATCAATTGTAGTATCAGTATATCCTAATGCATATACAGTAAGTGACCAGTAACCTGTTCCATCATATCCTGCTGGTAACTGGCAACGTGCTGAATCTGTAAGTCCAAGCTGGATTCCCATTACTTTGTGCATCCAGTTATCTGCTGCGAATTTAGTGCCATATGTAGCAACAGCATTTGTTCTTGTTGCATCATTTCCATAATATGTCCACTTAACAGCCTGCATCATAGCACCTAATGCGCCATAACCATCACCATTAATATCAACTCTTAAGAATTCACCGTATGAACCTGTAGCATCTTTTACTGTAGATGTAATGTTAGCAGCCACACTTATATCCTGCTCTGCAAATGACTTTCCACTTCCAGTCTGTCTTGCAGAGAATGAATATGTTCCATCTGCATTCTTAACTGCTGTCTTAATTCCGTTAGTATCTGCATTAACTGCTGCTGTATACTCATATGAGCTAAGCTTGTTCTCGCCGAATCCACCGTATAACTTCTCGCCATTCTTGACAACTCTGTAATGCTGCTCAAAATCAGCAAGATCAGATGTCTTAACCTTAACCGGAACATACTTAATACCAGTTACATCATAAGAAGAAACTTTAGATGTTGAACCATCTGCATTAGTAATTGTGCCTCTGTTGTATGAAAGCTGTGTACCATCTGTAAGTATCATCTGCTTTCCATCACTGCTCCAGCCGGCAAGCTCATACTTCTTACCATCTTCTGTATCAATTGTTGCCATGCACTGGTAGCTTCCTCTGTGAAGACCATGATTGGTTGTAGCTCTTGTTACTGTATCAAAACCGCCTTTATCGTACTCACCATGTGTATCCTTCTCATTAGATGATGTTACATCCCCTGCGTTATATACGCCCTCGTTAGCCCAGTATTCCTGCCATGTAAGTCCAGCATATACATATGAATACTCATCATCTGCTGCATGTGTATCAGACACAAGAGCTGGAAGTGCTGTAACTGCAAGAACAGTAGCGGCTGCAACAGCAACAATCTTAGTAAAAATGTTCTTCCTCATAATTCCTCCTTGTTTTGCGAAGCAAAATCCGAACCCATTGGTGAGGAGAGGAATTTTGCCTCCTTATAATTTTTTCTATTACAAATCTGCTCTACTTCTTAGCCGATTTATAAGCATAGTAAAATGCCTTCTTTATGGCATTGCTTGATTTAGTAGCCCCAGAAACACTGTCAACACCTGATGTACTCTGATTTGCAAGAAGCTGTGCAGGAACCTTTGCATTTGCCATATTAAAATACTGCACATCCTGCGCACTCGCTTCTGATTCAGCAGTAACCGATGTAATCGTATCTCCTGATATGACTATTGTAACCGTTACATTGTAGTTATAAGTCTCACACACAGCGGAACCTGTATAAGTTCCATCTGCTTTAAATTTTGTATTAGCCGGTGTATCACTGCCTGAACCGCCGCTCAGCTCTCCACTATTGTCAGAACCATTATCCGGCTGAGCTGACTGATTACCACTGTCAGAACTATTACCTGATGAATTACCAGAAACATTATCCGAACCGGAATTATTGCTATTTCCCGACACTTCATTTCCTACACCACCAGCCTGTGAGTCTGACTGTCCATCTGATGAAACAGATTCTTCCAGACTCTCTTGTGTTGTTCCTTCGGCATCTGTCTTAGCCGTACTGCTCTCAATCTCTTTGACCATTGCTGCAACTGTCTCTTCGTTAAAGAAATCGTTCCATTCCTCATTGTCTTCCGATGCCGACACTGTCTGTCTTCCTGCAAAGCACGACACCGTCATCACTGCACATATAACCAATGCCAGTCCATACAGAACCGTCTCTGGTTTCTTACCGTATGTCTTTCCGGCTCTTGCTGCCTTTACTGATACAGCCTTTGCTATTCTCATAGCTGCATATCCTAAGAAGACTATGCTGTAGATAACAACATTTGCAATATAAGTACCAAGTCCAAGTCTTGCATAAGGTATGTTAATGAGCATAATGTGAACATACATTAGACCATAAAACACATATGCTGTGCGCTGTAACTGCTTCCACTTCTTAGCCTGCATCTTCTTTCTTACAGATGGAAAAGATGTAACTGTAAGCACAAGCATTATAGCTATAAGCACAAGACTTATTACCGCAGCTGCAAGCTGTGTGGCTGATAACATGCTTGTCTTAGTAAATAACATTCTGAAATATGTCATTCCATATGTGAAATTATGACACAGGACGAGTATTGCCGCTGTAATTGACAATTCACCTCTTATCTTCATAAGCGGTGCAATCAGCTTGCTGCCCTTAGGAAGTGCACCTGCGTACATTACTGCAACGAACATTGCCGTTCCAAGAGAACCCTTTGCAAATATCCCAAATATATTATTCTTTAAGAATAAAGGCATTGGCAGAAATCCAATCAGAAATACAGCAATAGAGATTACCGCTGCCCCTATATAGTAGATACCTGCGTGTTTTTTAAGTGAATCTTTAAGAAAATATATGAATAAAGATACGATTATAAGTGATATTATTAATAACATGTCTGCTCCTTCTAGTCTTTATATCCAGGGTTAGTTTCCATAAACAAAAGTAATTTCATCTATCTTTGATTAGTTTTTTCTAACTGTTCTATAGAATATATTTTAGCCCCTGCATTTGTCAATACAAACTGTTAATAATAATTCTCATTAAGGTTGTATGGTAATTATTTCCGTGTTCATATTTGTTGAAAAACTGTCAGCTATTCCCTCTGACATATATACTTTGCTTCCATCGAAAAGTATCATCTCAAAATCAAGCGAGCCACTTCTATACAGCTCTTTCGCACCATCCAGCCCCATTACAAAAAGCGCAGTTGATAATGCATCTGCTGTAGTTCCATCTGAACACACAATTGTAACCGAAGTCAGGTCGCTCTCTGATGGATAACCTGTCTGCGGGTCTATAATATGATGGTATACCTGTCCGTCCTGCTCAAAATATCTCTCATATCCACCTGATGTTATAACTGCCTTATCAGCAGTGCTTAATACACCAAGATAACTGCTTTCACTGTCAGGATTCTGTATGGCAACCCTCCAGTCCGAGCCATCAGTCTTAGTTCCTAGCACCTGCACATTGCCTCCAAGATTAATGATTGCGTGCTCTATGCCGCAGTCCTTCATAATCTGAATCACCCTTGAAGAAGTATAACCTTTGGCAATTCCACCAAGGTCAATGCTTGCACCATCTGACAATGTCACCTGCTGCCCGTTAACCTCCACATTTGTATAAGAAACATGCTTAAGTACATCCGCAATCTCGCTGCTTTCAGGCACTCTGTAATTCTTGGTGGTAAATCCCCACAGCTCCATAACCGGGTATATCGTAATATCGAAAGCACCTTTAGTTTCTTTAGATACCTGCATTGCCCTGTTCATTATAAATGCGGTTTCTTCCGATACTTCACCGCTTCCATTTTCATTTATCTTAGTAACATCACTGTCCTCATTTCCTACCGAAAACATTGCATCAAGCCGGTTAATCTCCTGAACTGCTTTACTTACTGCTTCCTCTGAATTGCTGCCATATGCAGTAAGCGACATATATGTATCCATTGCAAATATTTCCTGTGTACTCTTGACTGTATCGTCCTTCTCTGGCTTACTGCCACCACATGCCGTCAAAACAGCCGCTGCAAGAATTGCTGTAATTCCTGCCAATATATATTTTCTGATATTATATTTCATGCTTTTAAGTTTTATCCTCCATCTTATACTGGTTAGTTCTATAAAACTTTATAGCATAATAATTAAAATGTCAATCACATACGGTCACACATTCACCACGCAAAAACACCCGCAATATAATTGCGGGTGCTCCTGTAAAGAAAATTCTTATGAAATTAGATATCTTTTCTTCTTCTCATGTATACTGCTGCCATTCCAAGCAATGCACAAAGGCTTGCTGTAGTTAATGCGGCATACATTCCTGCATGGCTCATATCGCCTGTCTTAACTGTTGTATCTGCTCCTGTTGAAGTTCCTGTTGAATCATCTGGTTTCTCTGCCGGATTCTCGTTATCTGATGGATTTCCTTCAACATATTCAGGGTTCTGGTTGTTCTCACCTTCCCATGTAACATTTAAGTTATGAAGCATTGTTGTATTCTGCCATCCGCCTGAACCAACTGTTCCTGTGTGCTGGATTGCAACACCACCAAAGCTGTTCACTTCAATGTCTGCTGTAAGGTCAACTACATGTGGATATCCCTTAGCTGCCTGATCTGCCAGCTGTTCTGTTGGTGTCTCAACATGAGCAGTGAGCTTATTACCTTCAACCTTTAAGCTGATTGTACAACCTGTTGCATAGCAGCTTGCGATAACCTCATCAGAGATTTCTGTTACTGTTCCGTTGTCATATTTTACAAGTACAAATGTTACGGCATTAGATGATGCTTTAGTTCTTACTATTCTTAATCCGTATCCTGTAAGTGTTGATGTATCGAACTTGAGAAGTACATCCATATACTGACCTGCACTACCAAATCCCTGACCTGCTGTCTTAGCCGGGTCAACTACAAGCTCAAGTGACATATCACCATATGTACCCTCAACTGGTGTGTACATAATTCTTGAACCCTGTGTTCCTTCATATAATCCTGCCCCTACACAGCCATTACCTGTTGTTCCATATTTCCAAGGCTCTTCTGTATCAGCTCCCTGCCAGCTTCCGAAGCTCTCTGTATCTGCTGGACGGTTGTAATCTACTGTCCAGAAACCAGCTTTGATTTCTGACTGCTTTATATTAGGGAAGTTAGAGAAATCTGTAGAAAGGTTCTTGCTTCTTACATCTTTCACTCCGATTGCCTTGTCATATACTGTATTTACTGGTGTTCCATAATCACTTCTGATATTCTTAGATTCTACCTTAGCCATGATGTAATATCCAACATCACCTGCTGTTAACTTATATGTATATTCTGGTGAATCGTTTCTTGTTACTGCTACAAGTACCTTATTGCTTCCCTCTGCATCTGTACATCTGTACCATGAGATTGCAGACATGTCTTCTCTGCTTCCTAAATCAAGTGAGTAATCTACTTTAAGACTACCCTGTCCGTCATTAGTAATAACTGGTGTCTTGATATACTCTGGTGCATCAAGTTTGCTTGGCTTTACAGTAATTCCAACTGCTGCTTCAAGACCTGACTCTGTAGATGCATTTATAATGACCTTCTTAGCTGCATCATCATTATTAGTACCTTCTACTTTGCATGTTCCGTCACCATTATCTGTTAACTTCACATATGCCTTATCTTCGTCTGATACGCTGTATGTTATCTTCTGTGTTGTATCATTAGTTCCATAGAAATAGTTAACTGTTCCTCCTATTGAAGCTGTTTCCTTTCCAGATTCAATCTCTGTGACATCTGATGTTATTGAAAGCTGTGTTGCAACTGTGTCCTGTCCGGCTGCTTTAATTACATCCTTAACTCCTAATGGATCCCAGTCGTCACTGCCCTTTAAAAGATTGTATGTGTTGTAATATGTCTTACCACCTGACACAACCTTGTAGGCATCAAGTACTGACTTGCCTGTCATATCAACGGTTTCTTTAGCACCCTCGCCACCGATTGTAATGCTCTGTCCATTATGAATTATGTTGCTCTGATAACACTTTAATGAAGTTGATGGTGTTTTAGTCCATCCAATTGATATAGGTACACTTAAATTACTGTTATATACACAGTCTACTGCGGTAATTGTGCCACCTTCCTTAGTAAAGAACTGTGTAGGTTCGGCTTCAACATTTAATATCTTACAATTAAATGTACAACCTAAAAATGTTGAACCTGTACCATATGATGAATATAATGGTCTGTTTCCGTAGAAATCAAAATCGCATCCTACATATACAGCATTTGCATTAAGGGCATCATCTGTACTTTCAAAATGACAGTTGTTATAAAGACTTCTTGATGCTCCATTTATTGGGTCAAGATTAAGTCTGCTTATGAAGTTACAGTTATCTGCAAACATCTTGTCTCCTGAAACATCAGCAAGCTGTGCCTGTGTGATTGTCTCTGTTCTCTTTGCCTGATTAAGCTCACTCATAAGCGGATAATCAAGGTCAACGCTACAATAGTTACCTATTGTTATGTTCTTAACTGTAAGTGCACCGCTGCAGTTGAATCTGAACATTGTGTAGTTACCGTTAGAGGCATGTGACTGTCCTCTGTTTCCTGCTAATACAACATTATCAGGATTTCCTGTAAGACCTTTGATAGTAAGATATTCTGAATTAACAACCATTCCATAAGGTACTGAATATCCCTCGGTCTTCTGTACTGTATCTGTTGCTGCCGGATCATCAATCCAATACACATATGGTGCAACATATACTGTCATTGGTTTGTCTGCTGTTCCATTCTTTAATGCATCTGCTGACAATGCCTTAGTAATATCGTTATATACATATGGGTACTGGGCAGCAAGCTCATCTGATAACGATCCATCAAGATATATGGCTGTCTCCGACAACTGGATTGTCTCACCCTGATACTTAATGTAAGTTCCACCGAATTCAACCGGATCAGAACTGTCCATTGGTGTGTAACCTTCTAATGTTTTGTTAATGTCTTTTACTGCTGAATACCTTGCAGTTTTTACTCCTGTTTCCTGTGCAAATGCATAGTATCCCTGTAATGGAGCTAAGTTGCCTGCAACAAGAACGCCAGTCATGACACTGACAGCAACAGAAGCAATAATTTTGTTTCTTCGTATCATATTATTCCTCCTTAATATTAAATTGTTTCTGCTTCTTAAGATGCTTTTATTATATTCACATTGTTTTTTTATAGATACAAAAAAACAGCACGAAATCTTTCAAAATCAAAAAAAAATGTAAAAAATCAGTAACAGTTTCTCTATAAACGACCTATAATCAGTATATGATTTTGCTTCGTAAGATATTATTCATATACCAAGGAGACGGCAATGTACCATTTTATTAATGACAATTTCCACACGGATATTGCTACTGTGCCTCCATCTTATAAGATGAAACATTTTCATGAACATAACAGATGGGAGCTGATGTTTATATATTCTGGTTCCTGCACCCTTTATGTAGGTGATGAAATATATATGTTAAATCCGGGCGGACTTGCTCTTATCCCACCAGACATGGCGCACATGACTACTTACCTCGCCGGAAGTGACCATACAAGATATGTGTTATATTTTAATAATGATGATTTAAAGTTGATTGCTGATGATTCCTCTCTGGATATAGAAAGCATTTTCCATAAACATCCTGTTGTCCATATACCAGAAAGACGACTTGATTATATATCATCAATTATCCAGAAGATTTCTTATGAACACAATGGTGTAGATAGTCTGTCTTTATCTTTCATACATTCTTATTTTCATGAACTTATACTTTTTATTCTGCGCTGTCAGATGTATGAAGATAATGTTATTACGAAAATGGATACAGGTAATGAACTTATCCAGAAGGTTATTGAATATATTATCGAGAATTATCACAATGACATAACTATGGCTGCTACTGCAGAACTTTTTAATATGAGTGAATCGAGCCTTTCCAAGAAATTTAAGGCTTTTACAGGCTTCAGATTCAGAGAGTATCTTATTTATGTAAGAACGCACGCAGCAGCAGACCTTTTAGTCAACACCAGCCTCTCTATTACTGAGATTGCTGACAAATGTGGTTTCGCCGACAGTAATACTATGGGCGGCACATTTAAAAAAATCATGGGCGAAGCGCCCGGAAGCTACAGAAAGAACCATTAATTATATTTTTTATTTTAGAACGGAGGTTATTATGGCAGATTTTATTTTACTTAATGAAGATTTCTCTGATTTTCCTATTGGTGAATTTCCTTATGATAAGAATCATTCGGCAATGGGTGAGTATCATTTTATCCATTATCCCGGATATTATGGTAAATGGTATGACCCGGTATGCAACCACGTTTATAACGGTCAGGGGGCTTCCTGGATTATTTCTGAATATAATGGAAAACATTTTATGGAGCAGATGCGTATCCGCAATGACAAGCCACACCGCACATTTCCTATGCTCACAAGCGGTGACAGATTTTGGCGCGATTATACTATAACTGCAAGTGTGCGTATGTTTACTACCAAATGGGGCAATGCCGGCATTGGTTTTTGTTGTCAGAACTCTGCTAATCTTCTTGTCCTTGTTTTTGAAGAGCATGAGTTAAGACTTGAGTATCGTCATAAGGAGGAGGTTACTGTACTCGATTCTGTACCTTTTGATTACAACTGTGATGATACTTATGTACTTAAGGCTGAGATTAAAGGCAGCCATGTTATATGCAGTGTTGATGATAAGGTTTATTTTGACCTTGACACTGAATATGCAAGGCAGGGTGGCAAGGTTGCCATTACTGCAACTATCCCTACACAGTTTGGTTTTGTAAATGTTACTACTTCTGAAAGTACTGCTGCTTCTATTGATGCTGCAAGAAATGCTTATAAAGCTGAATGTGAAGATGCACAGGCACATTATCCAAAGATGAAGCTTCTTAAGAAAATTGACCTTAAAGGCTGCGGCACCGGAAGACAGCTTCGTTTCGGTCATCTTCTTGGCAATGGCGAGTATCAGATGGTTATGGCTCAGTGCCAGAAAAGAGTAAACCGTGATGCTTATGGAACAATCAGCTGTCTCACCGCATTTGACCTTGATGGCAATATATTATGGCAGCATGGTGAACCTACTGATAATCACGACATTGGAACTATATCAGCAGATATGCCTATGCAGATATATGATATTGACGGTGATGGCTTTGATGAGGTTATTACAGCCAAGAATTTTGAAGTGCTGATTCTTGATGGCAAAACAGGTGAAGTGAAGAAACGTGCCAAAACACCTTTCTCTTCACCAGAAGAGGACGGAACTATTATCGGTGTTCCTGATAAAATCTACGCATTTGACAGAATTAATCCTGATGGTATGCGTATATGTAATTTCCGTGGTCTTGACAAGCCACGCGATATTCTCATTAAGGACCGTTATTGCAGAGTATATGCACTTAACGATGACCTTGAGGTTATGTGGCATTTCCAGAGTGATAAGAATACCGGACATTTTCCTTTTGCAATTGATATTAACGGGGATGGACATGATGAACTTTTAGTTGGTTATAACATGCTTGACTACAACGGTAATAAAATGTGGACTATGCCTGTTAATGAAGACCATATTGATGAGATTGTTCCAGGCAGATTTGAGTCAGGACCACACAAAGGTACTAAATTCTTTGCCTGTGTTGCCGGAAAGGAAGGATTCCTGATATCTGATTTTAACGGAAAGCTTCTTAAGAAGGACGGCATAGGTCATGCACAGCGTGTAAGTCTTGCTAATTATCTTCCTAACCGCCCGGGCTATGAAATGGTTGTTGTTAATTTCTGGGGACATCAGGGAATTATATATTTCTATG
>OHTA01000452.1_pt1 | contig 28052 bp, 19 predicted proteins | sample 1578851 | NCBI WGS metagenome assembly OHTA01 (sample SAMEA3879578, study PRJEB24766) | human gut metagenome | biome: human-associated habitat; feature: feces | place: USA | collected 1985/1987 | reverse complement strand
TAGTTCCGCAGACCCACAAAGTCAAACGAACCATAGCCACGGTAGTTGGTAAAGCTGTACACTGCACCGGTAATCAGCGGCAGCGTATTAAACAGGAAAAACAGAATCACAATCGGAATGGTCATTGCCAGAAACGTCCGGTTGTTGCTGCTCAATGCTTTTTTCTGTCTCATGATGCCTTCTCCTCCTCATATTTTTGTACTTTTGCGATGAGGTCACGGTTATAGCGTTTCCATTCCTTATCAAAGCGCTTGAGGAATTTCACGGTGGAATCGCTGCTGTCGTCCATCAGATAGGTCTGTACCATGGCGTCCACGCTCATCTCGCTGGGATAGTGGTGATCATGGAAGTCGGACATTCTGCCCTCATCAATATAGGAACGCATTCCGTCCAGCATAGAAGGCAGCGTAAAGTCGCCCTCCTTGCACGGTACGGCGTTCTGGTCGTCCAGATAGATCTGGATGGTCTCATCGTCATACAGGAACTGCAGAACTTCATAAACGGCATCCTTGTGCTTGGTCTCCTTCATCACGCAGAACTGCAGGTCTACGCCGGAATTCAGCACGTTGTCTGCCTCGTCCTCGTTTGCCGGGAACACGAAAGAGTCAATGTTCATGTCCGGATTGACCGACTGGATCTGCGGCACTGCATAGCTGCCGATGGGATACATTGCAGATTCTCCACGGGCAAATGCGGTGCAGGCGTCGTTATAGCTGTACGCATACGGATTCGGTTCTGCATATTCCAGCAGAGCCTTGTCTTTTTCTGCGACCTCCTGGTACGCATCGCTGAAGGTGGTCTTTCCGGCGTTGACATCGCTGCACGTAGACGGCGAGGACAATCCGACTGCCAGCGCATTCCACGGAGCCAGACAGGTCCAGGTATCTTTAAAGCCCAGATACAGCGGAAGTGTTCCGCTCTGTTTTATTTCATCACACAATGTGGTAAATTCCTGCCAGGTGGTCGGAACTTTCCAGCCATTTTCCTCAAACAGATCTTTGTTATATAAAATTCCTGCCGCGTTTGCCACATATGGAAGTGCATACGTGCCATCCTTTGGAATAAACTCCAGTTCCTTATCCATATCCAGATATGCCTGTTTTATGGTCTGGACTTCATCCAGACCGGAAATATCATCAAACAGATCTGCATCTAAAAAGTTGGAATAGTTGATGTCTCCTCCGATTGCGATGATATCCGGATAATCCTCCCGGATAAAACGTGTCTTTAAAATGGTCATTGCTTCATTTGGAGATGAAATCGTCAAATGAATGTCATCATGTGTTTCATTGAACCGCTTTTCAATTTTTTCAAATGCCTTAACTGCTTCTGGTTTGTAGGAAACCACTTCAATCTCCGTTTTTCCATCCGCCCTTTTTTCGTTTCCGCATCCAGCAAGTCCTGTCATACACATACCGAGTGCAAGCACAGCCGCAAGACCACGGAAAATATTCCTTTTTGCCATATTCCTCTCTCCTTTTCTTAAATATATCCGCTTGCCTTTTTGATAATCTGATTATAACATACCTTTATGCGTCCTTAAATACCCATATTTTTTTAATTTTATACCTAAATGCAATATTTTGTGCTATAATAGATACTAATATCGCATTTTGGTATATACGGAGTGTTTTATGAGTAATACATTTTTTAATATTTTTCCAAATGAAAATTTTATTGATCTGTGCATGTATCAGTTTGGATACGAACAGTGTGATCCCGGTCATTCTTTCGGACCTGCAACACGCAACCACTACCTGTTTCACTACATTCTTTCCGGAACCGGAACGCTTATGGCAGACAATGCAAAGGGGGAAACACAAACCTATTCCGTAAAAAGCGGACAGGGATTTATGATTTTCCCGGGGCAAATCAACACTTACATTGCCGATGAACAGCTTCCATGGGAATATATGTGGATCGAATTTGACGGCTTACGTGTAAAAGAAGCTTTAAGTGTCACAGATTTGTGCAAAGACGCGCCCGTTTATCATTCCCATTCCAAAGAATTACGGGAAAAACTTGCCGATGAAATGCTTTATATCGTCAATCATCCGCAGGAATCCTCCTTCCATCTGATCGGGCATCTGTATCTGTTTTTGGATTATCTGCTGCAGTCGGCAAAGTCAGCAACGCTGATCTCCAGTGGGCGCATGAGTGATTATTATATAAAAGAAGCGATCAATTATATGGAACAGAATTTTCAGAATACTATTTCGATTGAAGATATCGCTGCGGTATGTGGCATCAACCGGAGTTATTTCGGAAAAATCTTCCGCAACTCGACCGGTCGCTCCCCACAGGAATTTCTTATGAACTACCGCATGGTAAAGGCAACGGAATTATTAAAGCTGACTTCCCTGTCCATCGCAGATATCGGCTCTGCCGTCGGATACGAAAATCAGCTTCATTTTTCCCGTGCATTTAAAAATATTTATGGTGTTTCTCCGCGGGAATGGAGAAAACAGAACAAATAGCTTATGCTTCCTGCTTCTTTGCAGTAAACAGTTTCTTCAGACAGCTGAATGCAACCAGCACACCGAGAACCATCAGAAGAATAGCCACGATAAACTGCAAACCGTCTACCAGGAAAGTTGCCTGACCACCGGCAATATTGGAAACCAGTGCAATGGTCTTCTGGATCAGTGCGGTAAACGTAACTGCCAGCATAACAAACATCGGTATGTAAAGTGTCCAGCCGGTTCTTCCGGTTGTCTTTAAGAATACCGCAAGTGCAATCAGTACAAGTGCTGCAAGCAGCTGGTTCGCAGAACCAAACAGTGGCCAGATATTATTGTATCCGCCAAGAGTCAGTAAATAACCAAAGAATAAGGTAATAATTGTTGCAAAATATTTATTGGTCAGAACTTTCTGCCAGCCCGGCATCTTGGAAGTGTCAGTGGTATCTCCGTAAAACAGTTCCTGAAAAGACATACGGCCAATTCGCGCAACGGAATCCAGAGAAGTCAGAGCCAGTGCGGATACACACATGGTCATAAATACAGTGGCAACCTGTACCGGAATACCGAATTTTTCAAAGAATCCTGCAACACCGGTAGAGAAGATGGAAAACGGAGTACCCTCCGGCTTTGTTCCGTTTACGGCAACCGCACCAACAACAACCAGTGCAATGACTCCGAGCAGTGACTCTACCACCATGGCACCATAACCGACCATCGGCATATCCTTTTCATTACTAATGGTCTTAGAAGAAGTACCGGAAGAAACCAGACTGTGGAATCCGGACACCGCACCACAGGCAATCGTTACAAATAAAGTAGGAAACAGATAACTGCCATCTACATTAAATCCGCTAAATGCGTTCAGCTTCATGGTCGGATGCTCGGCAATGACACCGACAACCGCACCAATAATCATACCGAGCAGCATGAATGTTGTCATGTAATCGCGCGGCTCCATGAGCAGCCACATCGGCATGACAGAGGCAAGGAACAGATATGCCATAACAATATAGATCCAGGTACTCTTTGTCGCATACATTGGAAGTTTCATACCAATGATAAACATGACAACCAACAGGGCAATGGCAACCCCTGCGCGAACCCACTCTTTCATTTTCCCGACCTTTTTCTGAATCAGGCCAAAGATGATGGCAACAACGATAAACAGCATGGAAATGGATGCCGCTGCGGAATTCGCATAGCCTGTTGCCTTTGTCATCCCTTCCACACCTTTTCCGACAAACGTTCCGGCAACCATATCGGTAAAAGCTGCCATAACCAGAAGGGTAAACAGCCAGCAGAACAGCATAAATAATTTCCGGCCGGTTCTTCCGATGTATTTCTCGATGATCATTCCCATCGATTTTCCTTCATTCTTAACAGATGCATACAATGCCCCGAAATCCTGTACCGCTCCGAAGAACAGACCTCCGATTAAAAGCCACAGCAGTACCGGAACCCAGCCGAATACCGATGCTAAAATCGGTCCGGTGACAGGTCCTGCACCTGCGATCGAAGAAAACTGATGAGCAAATACCGTCAGTTTGGAAGACGGAACGTAATCCTGTCCATCCTCATGTGTGTAAGCAGGGGTTTTTGCCTTTGGATCAAGCCCCCATTTGTTGGCAAGCCAGCGTCCGTAAAACAGATAACCGGCACCCAGTACGACAATTGCAATTAATACAATTACTAAACCATTCATTGTTTTTTCGCCTGTTGGCGACTCCCTTCTTAAATATTTGCAAAGAGACAGGAACAAGAATTTAAAAAGCCTCCGTCCCATATACCTGTTACAGTATATAAAGACGAAGGCTTATTTTATGCTTCCGCGTTACCACTTTATTTGCCGTATGAAACGACCACTCACTCTCATCTCAACAGACTCCCCTCTGCAGAAATAAGGTTCCTGATAACGGTAGAATACCGGTGAAGCTTACTGTCTTGACGGAATTCAGCCCACAGCTCACAGAGGATGGTCACCATATCTGTCTGTTGTCTCGCACCGCCCGACAACTCTCTGGAAAAAGTATATTGTGATCGTATTCTGTTCTATGCATTTGCTCTATGACTCTTCGTTAACAAAAAACATAGCACTTGATTCGACAATTGTCAATACACCTTTCAACTATTTTCTCTTTTTTCTTGCAAGAACGACACTTTGAATCACCAGGAACAGACAAAGCATTGCTGCAATTGTGATGCCTGTCCACCATGCCTGATCCAGTCCGGCGGAGGAAACAATATTCTGAATCGTACTGAGGGAGAGTACACCGAAGAATGTTCCAATGATGTTTCCGACACCGCCGGTCAGGAGTGTTCCACCAATAATGGATGATGCAATCGCGTTCATTTCCATTCCGCTTGCATGTGTTGCCGCACCGGAACCGACATGCAGGAAATATACATAGCCTGCAATACCGGCGAGCAGCCCACTCAGCAGATGCGCAAGAAAACGTGTCTTTTTAACGTTAATTCCAAGCATAAGAGCACTCTGGCGGTTACCTCCAACCGCATAAAACGAACGGCCAAGCTTCGTCCAGCGAAGCATGACAAACATAATCACAACGATCAGGATTGCCACAATCACACCGATTTCCACATATGCATTCACATATTTGCCAATACGGTTGACAGATCCCATTCCCGGAACAATTACACGGGTATCTTTCAATTTCACAAATGCCTCATTTTGTACATTGAACGGATCTGTATGTACGATAGAAGTCATACCTCTTGCAAAGAACATACCTGCAAGTGTTACGATAAATGGCTGAATATCCAGATACGCTACCAAAAATCCCTGTACCAGCCCAAATCCAAGTCCAATGGCAAGTGCAATCAGGAGAGATACAAACACATTTCCGCCCTTGAAATCCAGATATACCGCGCAGCACATACTTACAAGTGCAACGACACCGCCGACTGAAATATCAATGCTTCCGGTAATCATAACCAGACTAAGTCCGCATGCTGTAATGATCAATGCGCCATTGGCGTTTAAAATATTAAAAAATGTCTGTGGTTTTAAAAATCCGCCGCCCTCAAAAATCATCGCGCCGATATACATCAGGAAAAATACAACGATGGTGATTGTCAAAAGCAGGTTGGCATCGGAAAGTGATACCTTTTTTAAGGATTTTGATTTCATATTAGCCTACCTCCTTTGCATTTCTTACTTTCATCTTCTGTGAAAAAGATGCAAATTTTTCCCGTACCACCGGAGCACTGATGACAACTAGGATAATAACAACAATTGCCTTATAAGCAGAGATTGCTTCGGATTTTACGTTGAACTTATACAGTGTTGTGGTTAAAAACTGAATGACATATGCACCCAGAATAGATGCCGGCAGATTAAATTTGCCACCGCTTAATGAATTTCCTCCAAGTGCTACTGCAAGGATCGCATCCATCTCAATATCTTTTGCAATAACAGAATAGTTAATTGTGGAAATACGACTTACTTTGATCAATGCTGCCACTGCCACACAAAGTCCTAAAATAACAAAGCTCAAAAACTTGATAAATGCCGGATTTAATCCGTTTAATCGTGAAGAACTCTCATTAATACCGACTGCCTGCGTATACAAACCAAGGCTTGTAAATTTCATAACCAGTCCCATAACGATCATACATGCTACCGCAATAAAAAACGGAGTCGGAATTGGAATTCCCGGAATAAAACCACCAAAGTATCCAAACGACGGATCGCTGATTACCGGAAGTTCGTTATTGTTGATCCATGCTGCAATGGAACGCCCTGCAGTATAAAGAATCAGGGTTGCTACCATCGGCTGAATCTTAAATCCGGCAACGAGGATACCATTAAATGCACCAAAGAGCATAGCTACCACGCAGCTTACGAGAAAGGCTACAATGATCGGAGCCTGCAGATGATCCGGACGGGAATTTGTGCCGCAAAGTACACGAAGGATAACTGAACCGGCAATCGCGATACCTGCACCAACAGAAATATCCTGTCCTCCGGAAGCTGCTGTAACTAACGTCATACCAATTGCCAGAATGGCAAGTTCTGAGCCGTAGTCCAAAATTGTGATCAGATAACCGGATAATACATGATTTCCGGCGCTGTTTACGTCCAGTGTTATTTTATAGAACGATGGATCGGCGATCAGATTAAATACCGCCAGCAGCACCAGGGCCACGATCGGAATCAGAATCTGCTTTCCGCTGAACATATCCATAAAGTTCTTTTTTTGTAATGTTCTTGTTTTAGCCATTCTTTTTTTCACCTCCGGCAATGGTATCCATAATCTTGCTCTGCGTTAAGTCTTCACCTGAGATTTCGCCTACTTTCCTGCGATCGCGCATAACGATCAGACGGGAGCAGGTACGCAGCATTTCATCTGTTTCCGAAGAAATAAAGGTCACACTCATACCCTCGGATGCAAGCTTTAACACCAGCTTTTGAATTTCAATTTTTGTTCCGATATCAATGCCTCGCGTTGGCTCATCCAGGATCAGATATTCCGGATGTGTCAGAAGCCAGCGGGCAAGAATTACTTTCTGCTGATTTCCACCAGAGAGAGATTTAATCGGTGTATCCGCCGATGCCGTCTTGATTTCCAGCAGCTTGATATATTCGTCCGCAAATTTGTTTGCCTGCGCTTTGCTGAACGGACGGAAGAAACCGCGCAGCACCTGTGCTGCAAGAATGATATTATCGCGGACGGAGAGGTCTCCAACGATACCATCCACCTTTCGGTCTTCCGGCAGATAAGCAATTCCGTTTTTCATAGCATCTATAGGTTTTGTAATTCTGATTTCTTTTCCGTTCTTTTTGATCTTTCCACCAATGATACGGTCCGCACCAAAAATTGCACGCACACACTCACTTCGTCCAGATCCCAGCAGACCGGTAAATCCATTGACTTCTCCTTTTCTTATATAGAAATCAAATGGTTTGATGCCTGCGTTACTCTGCAACTGTTCCACTTCAAATACCGGTGGAACATTTTCATCCGCATGATATACCTGCGTCTCATCTTTGATCTGCGCCTCATCGTCCAGCTCTTTGCCCAGCATCTTTGCTACAAGCTGCACACGTGGAAGTTTTTCAATCTCGTATTCTCCCACCAGTTTGCCGTCCCGAAGCACGGTGATACGGTCACATACCTCATATACCTGATCCAGAAAGTGTGTAACAAAGATGATTCCTACACCTCTGGCTCTTAAGTCTTTCATTAACCCAAACAGCTTCTGCACTTCTTTATCGTCAAGAGAAGACGTCGGCTCGTCAAGGATAAGCACCTTACAATCCATGTCTACAGCCCTGGCAATGGCTACCATCTGCTGGATTGCAATGGAACAGTTTGCCAGCTGCTGTGTTGCTTTTGCCGGAATATCGAGTGATTGCAGAATTCTGTCTGCATCGGCGTTCATTTTTTTCCAGTTCTGCATTCTTCCTTTTGTTCGTCCGATAAACATGTTTTCTGCTACCGACAGATTCGGGCAAAGCGTAATTTCCTGATACACGGTACTGATTCCAAGATTCTGTGCATCCTGCGGCGAATGAATTGCCACTGCTTTGTCATTTCCTTTGAGGAAAATTTCTCCCTCATCTTTTTCATATACGCCGGTCAGCACCTTAATCAATGTAGATTTTCCCGCGCCGTTTTCACCCATCAGCGCGTGAATTTCTCCTTCACGCAGGGAGAAATCAACCGCCTGCAATGCCTTTACCCCTGTAAAGTTTTTGTGGATATTTTTCATTTGTAATACAACATTTTCTTTCACCAGCTTATTCACCCCTTGCTTTTTTGGTTAGAAAACGCGGCGCTGCGTTTTCCTCATACGCGGCGCCGCGCCAAATGTTTCCTGTTTTGTTTAGATACCGTATTTATTTACATCATCCTCTGTGATGGTTGTTGCATCAAAACCTTTCTCATCCATGATGATGGTCTTCTCTGTGATTTCCTCGTTGTTCTGTAATTTCTGGATAACATCGGCAATGTAAGAAGCCTGGAATGGATTACACTGTCCATCATAGTTCCAGTTCTGATCTAACAGTTCCTGTAATGCCCACTTGTTGCAGTCAAATCCCATAACGATAACGTCTTTGCCAACACCGTGAGAAATATTTGCTTTGTCAAGAGCGGCAACAGCACCCTTTGCCATATCATCGTTCTCTGCATAGATAACGTTGAATTTCTCTCCACTGTCGATAACGGACTGTACGATCTGCTGTGCTTTTTCTGCATTCCACTCTGCAGTCTGCTCATTTACAATGTTCCATCCTTCAGCTGCTGCTGTATCTGTTAATGCTCCAGATCTTCCTTTCTGTGCTGCAGATCCCATAACACCCTGAATGTGAATGATGTTATACTCATCAAGATTCTGTGCCTTTAACCAGTCACATGCAGTCTGTCCTTCTTTATCCATATCAGATACGATTGATGCTGCATACAGGCTTTCATCTGCATCGATAACACGGTCAAAAAGAATTACCTGTGTTCCTGCATCCTGTGCATCCTTTAATACGGAATCCCATCCGGATGTGTCTGCTGCGGAAAGAAGTAAGTAATCCACACCATCCTGAATGAATTTCTGTGCTGCTGTAATCTGTTCATCGTTCTTTAAGCTGTATGCAAATGATGCATCGTAACCGTTTTCTTTTGTAAACATGTTCTTCATGTCTTTATCGTTTGCGGTACGATATCCGGACTCGTTTGGATCATTGTTAATGATTCCGACCTTAATCAGATCTCCGCTCGAACCACTACCGGCTGCTGATGTATCTCCGGCTCCGTCCTTTGTATCGGTGGCCCCGCAGGCTGCCAGTCCAAGTACCATCATTGTTGCTGTCAACATTGCTAAGATTCTTTTTTTCATACCCTTTTACCTCCCAATATGAAATCTTTTGTTTGCTTGTGCATTTACTATACCATCCGTATTTTTCTGTTTCAATGTGATTTATGCCTGTTTTAAACGGTTTGTAATATGTTTACAATACATATTTTATATGATATCATCTAAAAAGAATACAAATTTATTTTTATGTGGAAAGATCTTTGATTTAAGGTGGAAAATCTTTTGATTTTATGGTATTTTCTGTAATTTCTGATGAGATTCTGTCTGAAATCTTATTGGTGAAAACGATAAATTTCTCTGGAAAAGTGGATTGTTTTTGAAAAAGGTAGAATTTTCTTTGATAAAAAAATTAATTACACGCCTGTTTCCACCAAAGAAAGGAAAAATTTTATGGCAATCAAATATAAATGGCTGGCAGGACGCCTGCGCGAACAATTACCGGATTATACAGCCAATGGAATTCACCGGCTTCCAACCGAAGCTGCCATCAGCCAGCGCTATAAAGTGAGCCGCCAGACCGTGCGGCAGGCACTGTCCGTTCTGGAACAGGAGGGATTAATCGAAAAAAGGCAGGGAAGCGGATCCTATATCACGGGACGCAGCCGCGGAGAGGACCGGATCGACCTTCTGCTCTCCAGTGACTCTGCTTATTTGTATCCGATGCTTTTGCATGACATCAAAATAACACTTGCGGCACAGGGCTTTTCCACGACTGTACACATCACGGAAAACACCTTTTCCACAGAACATGCTCTTTTACAGAAGATTCTCCACCAGCCGCCGCGCGCCCTGCTTGTGGAAGGTGTAAAAACCGCGCGCACGAACCCGAATCTGGATCTGTACCGTAAACTGCAGAAAAAAAAATGCCCTGTTCTCTTTTTACAGGAATCCTATCCGGAACTGACCAATTGCCCATGCGTCACCATGGATGACTTTGGCGGTGGCATTTTGCTCACCCGGCATCTGCTCGCCACCGGCCATACCCGCATCGGTGCAATCTTTCCTGCGGATATGCGTTCCGGACTTTTGCGCTGCCAGGGGATGCTGCATGCCCTGCGGGACACAGGTGCACTTCCGGAAGATTCCCTGATATGCTGGTATTTTTCCGATGATCCGGACTATGGCATACAAAAAGCGATGCAGAAACTCATTTCTTCCTGCACCGCTATTGTCTGTTATAATGATACCATTGCCTATGCACTTTGCCGTGCTGTCTCAGACCTGCCACAGCCACCGGAGATTACGGTTGCCTCCTTTGACCACAGCTACCTGTGCCACTTTGGACACACAGAGTTTCTCTCCCTGACCCCGGCCGAAGCGCCTGGCAGCCGCGCCGCCGGGGTTCTCCTCCACCAGCTGCAGGGGATTTTAGTCTCTTCCACAGAAATTCCCTGGAAACTTTAAATACCGCTGCGGTATTCACGCGGACTGCACCCCTGCGTCTTTTTAAATACAAAACTGAAATAATGAGGATCTTTGTACCCCACCTGTGCGGCAATTTCCGATGTCGGAAGTTCCGTACTTTTCAGTAGCTTTTTTGCCTTTTCCATACGTTTTTCCGAAATATATTCGGTAAATGTCTTCTGCATATTCTGACTGAAGACAGAACTTAAATAATTAGCGCCCACCTGTACCTCGCACGCAACGGTACCCAGCGATAAATTCTCACTCGTGTAATGCTCATCAATATAAGCAAGTGCTTTTTTTAACGTTTTACTGCTCAGATTGGTGTTCTGTTCATCACGCAGATCGATTGCCGTCTGTAAAATACTCAGGAAATATTCAAATACCTCGTCCTGCTGCACATGCACATTGGTTCCGTATTTGCCGATATGCGCCAGAAATTCTTCTTTTGTCACACCGTTTCGCTCCATAAACGCAATCGCCGTAAACCGGATATTAAGCACAACATAGTCACGGAATATCACGGAATGTATTACCTCGGATATGCTCTGCAGATAAGACTCTACAAAGTTGTATACTTCTTTGCTGCTTCCTTTTGCCAGAAATTCCGAGATAATTTCCGGTGACATTTTTGTCGCATCTACTTCCGCAATCCGCGTGTCATCCTGCGCCGGCAGATAACTTTTTAATGTCTCTTCCGAAAGTACATGCATTTGCGGATACAAAAAACGATATGCACCATAATGATTTACACGATCATAACACTCTTTCAGCATCGACAGCCGTTCCACAGGCGTTCCCACAACAACATACCAGTCTGCATTGGCGTTTTGTGACTCGCAGTTCATCTGGATCTGTGCAATCGCCCGCTGTGTATAATCTTCCATTTCCTCCGCATCGCATTTGACTAAAACCCCATAACAGTTGACGTTCCAGCGAAACAGGATATATTGCGGAAAACGCAGAAAATACTGCAGAATTTCTTCCTGCAGGTGCACAAAAGTATTCATCTCCCGCTCGGAACCATTCTCTTTTTCCTGCTGCACGTACAAAAACAGCAGATTGTAACACGATGCTGACAGATCCAGCGACCATTTGGCAGCTTCATCATAAATTTCTGTTACACAAAGCTCGCCTTCTAACACCTGCTCAAAGAAATGCCTTATGGAAAACTGCTCATATTCGTGCATTTCGTTTGCCAGTTTGCTCTGAAAATCTTCCTGCTCCTGCTCTGCCTCGATTTTTTCTTTTAATTCCTGCAGCACCTTGCGCAGACTCATTCTCGTAACCGGTTTCAGGATATACTGATCCACGCCAATGGAAATTGCTTCTCTCGCATATTCAAAATCATCATAACCGCTGATAATGAGTATCTTTGTCTTCGGGAATTCCTCCCGCACAATCCGGCTGAGTGACAGCCCGTCCATAAACGGCATCTTAATATCGGTAATCAGTACATCCGGACGTGTCTTTCGAATCAGCGGCAGTGCAACTTCACCGTCTGCTGCCTCCCCGACAAACCGATACCCATACTGTTCCCAGGGAATCCGGTCCCGCAGCCCCTCACGGATAACGGTCTCATCTTCCACCAAAAATACTTTTAACATTTGTTTTATCCCCTTTAATACACTCTGTCTCCCAAAACAGAAAGCACATTTTTTTGTGTATACACTTTTTCTTCTACATAATTAATTTTGTCTACCGACTCACCGTCTTCCAGCCGGTTGATAATTTCCTGTATGTATGTTCCCTGTAACGGATTACATTCAATATCCACATTGATCACGCCGGACTTTACTTTTTCAAGTGCACTCCTCGTTCCGTCAAAAGAAATCAGCGTAATATCGCCTCCCGTCCCGGTCGTCTTTCCGGCCGCACGAATTGCCTCGATTGCACCAAACGTCATATCATCATTCTGCGATACAACCACATCAATATCTTTATATTTCTGCAGATATTTTTCCATCACTTCTCTGCCTTTTGCCGTGGTAAAATCAGCATCATCGGAATCCAGAATTTCCCAGTTCGGATGCGTCTTTGCAATCTCTGCAAACCCTTTTGTGCGCCCTAACGTTGCAGATGCATTGGAAGTCCCTCGCAGTACCACGATATGTACCGTTTCCTTTTGATCAAATTTCTTCCCCTTCAGGTCTTCCTCCAGCCAGCGCGCGGCATTTCTTCCTTCTTCCGTAAAATCGGAACCGACCCACGCCGTATACAGCGATGGATCACAGCTGACATTCCGATCCATGACAATCACCGGAATATCAGCCTCTTTTGCTTCCTGCAGCACGGTTTCCCAGCCATCCTCCACAATGGGTGAAAAGACAATATAATCCACACGCTGCGAAATATAACTGCGAATTGCTTTAATCTGGTTTTCCTGTTTTTGCCTGGCATTGTTAAACAGTAAAAAATAACCGTTTTCTTTGCACAGTGCCTGTTGGATGGATGCCGAATTTGCGGTACGCCACATGGACTCGCTGCCAAGCTGTGACACCCCTACCACAATTTGATTCTGACTGGGAATCTCCTGCTCTGCCGTACTTTGAATATCTATCGTTTTTCCACAACCTGCCAGAAAAAGCACCAGCATCAAACACCCGATGACCGGTATCCATCTGCCTTTCTTTTTCATGTCATCGCCTCCCCTGTTATGTTGTGCACCGCCGGAATCACGATCGTCACCTGCGTCCCTTCCCCCGGTCTGGATGCAATCTTTACCCCATATTCCGCGCCAAAATACATGTGCAGGCGTTCATTGACGTTTGCGAGTCCAAAGCCACGATCCGTCTGTTTGCATGGCTTTTCAATCTCTTTTTGCAAATCCTGCAGATCGGCTTCCTCCATCCCCACGCCGTCATCTGTCACCGTCAGTATCAGCAGATCCTGTTTCTTTTCTCCACGGATACAGATCTGTCCTTTGGAGCGCTTGCATTTGATCCCATGATACAGTGCATTTTCTACGATTGGCTGCAATGTCATTTTAGGAATCTGATAGTCATAGAGCTCCGGATCTATTAAAATATGATATTCCATAATATCATGGTAACGGATCTCCTGAATCTGCAAATAACTCCTGACATGCTGCTCTTCCATGCGGATACTGATAAATTCCTGACCATGACTGAGTACAAGTCTGAAAAAATCAGACAGGGTAACAACCATTTCCGTTGCCTGTTCTGTCTCGTTACACTCAATCAGCCACACAATCGTATCCAGTGTGTTGTATAGAAAATGGGGATTAATCTGCTCCTGCAGCAGACGTAAATCTGCCTTCCGCATTTTCTGTTCATCCTCACGCACCTTATTCACCAGAATCTGTATATTTTCCGCCATATCGTTAAATCCGTGTGCAAGCACCGCCACTTCATCGTGCGATTTTACGTGTGTCCGCACAGCAAAATTTCCCTCCGAAATCTCTCCGGTCGCATTGTAAAGCTGTCTCAGCGGGCGTAATATTCCGGACGTAACAAAAAAACCTGCGCCTCCGACAACAATCCCCAGTGCCGCAAGAACTACAGCAAACACAATAACAAATGTGTGGATCTGCTGGTTTAAGGTGTTTGTCACAGCCTCCATGTAATTTGTCTGATAATAAATATAGTACTGAATGTCCTCCTGAATCAGTTCTGTCAGGATATAGATATTGTCATCCAGCTGCCGGATGTTCTCATCGTAGCGATCACCCTTTTTGACATTTTCTGCAATATCATCCACACGGTTTTTGAGTGTATCTACATTGCGCAGCAGACTATCCAGCCACATACGGCTTTCATAATCACTCGTCACATCCCGCAAACCGGTACAGCTCTTCTTCAGGTTCCGGATAAGCACATACGGGTCTTTAAGCGTCTCATCATTTGCAATATTGTCCATCGAAACATATCCCACAACGACTTTGTAAAGACTTTCATCCATCTGTTCTTTGAATTGAATATTGTAGGTGTTTGCAATGGTAAGATGATCCACAATCTCATGATATGTCTGGTTGTAATTAGCTATGGAAATTAACAGATATACTGCAATCAGCAGAAATGGCAGCATTGATGCAGACAGCAATAACAGCAGCTTGCTCCGAATGGAAAACGCTACCTTCTTCGTTCTTCTTTTCTTTTTCATACCCTACCTTTATTTTGATATACCTCTCCCTGTCTCCTTGTTGATTATATACCCAATTATGCAAAAGGTCAAAACCCGTCTGCCTGGCTATTGACTTTTGTTTTTGCCCGGGATTATAATCGTGTTTGCCAGTAAACAGGATAAAAAGAAGGTTTTATAACTATGAAAATAAAGCAGAAAAATACAATTGATATGACCCACGGAACACTGTGGAATAAATTACTGCTTTTTGCTCTGCCTCTGGCTGCCAGCAGCATCTTACAGCAATTATTTAATTCTGTGGATACCGCAGTGGTCGGCCGTTTTGCAAGCAGCCGTGCATTGGCGGCCGTGGGAAGCAACAGTTCGCTCATCGCACTGATGATTAATCTGTTCATCGGAATTTCGCTCGGTTCCAACGTAATTATTTCCCGCTACATCGGACAGAAAACCGAAGAACATGTAAAAGCGGCAATTCACACCGCCATCGTTGTCGCTTTATGCAGCGGCATTTTCGTGCTTGTACTGGGGCAGTTCATTGCCAGACCGGTACTGACACTGATGGGAACTCCAAAAGATGTTATCAATCTGGCAGTTTTATATCTGCGGATCTATTTTCTCGGCATGCCATTTATCATGCTTTATGATTTTAGTTCCTCAATCCTGCGCAGCATCGGTGACAGCCGCCGCCCACTGTATGCCCTGATTGCTGCCGGAATCATCAATACCGGACTGAACCTGATTCTTGTCATTGTATTTCATCTGGGAGTATCCGGTGTCGCAATTGCCACCGTTGTTTCTAATATTGTAAGTTCCGGTATTCTGTTTTATATTTTACTGCATGAACAGGAACCAATCCGTGTCAGCCTCTCTGGCTTGTCCATTGACTGGGGCGAACTGAAAAAAATCCTGATCATTGGTGTTCCTGCCGGTCTGCAGGGCATGGTCTTTTCCCTTGCCAACGTCTGCATCCAGAGCATGATTAACAGTTTTGGATCAAACGCTATCGCAGGATCTGCAGCTGCACTGAACTTTGAATTTTTTGCGTATTTTATGGTAAACGCATTTGCCCAGACTACCGTAACTTTTACGAGCCAGAATTACGGTGCCGGGGATTTTCAGCGGTGCAAAAAAGTATACCGTCTCTGCATGATTTTTTCCGTGATATTCTGCGGCCTGTTATCCAGTGTTTTTGTACTCGGCCGGGACTTTTTCATTCGCCTGTACACAACCGATCCGAATGTCCTGACTTTTGCCGTACAGCGCCTTCTGATCGTCACCACACTGGAACTTCTGACCTCCACTTACGAGATCAGCGGCGGTGCCATGCGTGGCTTTGGCCATTCCCTGACACCGGCTCTGATCACCGTGGTCGGCTCCTGCGTGTTGCGCCTCATCTGGATCAACACCGTCTGCCGTGCCGTACATGAATTCTGGGTTGTTATGATTATCTATCCGATCTCCTGGGTACTGACCGGTACGGCTATGATCACGGCATATCTGCTTCTGCGGCGGAAACTGATGCGTTAAGCATCGGAACGGGCAAATGCATTCTTCATCTGTCCACACAGTTCAAACAGAACTTTATCGAGTGTATCGGCGGCTTCTTTTTTTACCATATCTGCCACCGCATTGTTTGCTTCTGTCTTAAGTGCCATGCGCTTTCCTGCGTCGGTTTCTTTTTCCAGCAGTTTATCATAATGATTGATAATCTCATGTCCTTTAGACAGCACTTTCTCCTGATACCGCTCGACATGGAACACCGATTTCTTATAAGAGGCATCTGCCATCGCACCAATCATCCGGCTTACCCAGTAAAAATTATCCGTAGAAACTTCTGCTGTCGTATTTGCCACATATTCCGGAGTTTTCTCCACCTGTGCATAAAACGGCACCATGGCATTAAAGGCATTGGAACCATACGCAACCCATTCCAGTACATTGGCATCCTCTCCATGCTCCGGGCGGATATGTACCAGACCAACAAAATCATTGCGGTTGATACCGATGGAACGATACATGCCGCGCTGCCCCGGATCTCCATACGCTCCATATGGATCGTAAGGTGTTCCCTGATAATGCGAAGAAAGCACATATTTCACATCTTCCACCGTAATCTTGCGCTCCGGTACCAGTGTCCATGGCAGATCATCGGACTCCGGTGTAAAATCCGCATCCGGTCCATCCCAGTTGTATGTGTGTGGATTCAGGCAGCGCAGCATATACCACGCACGCGGTGTATTGTACACATGATCTGCATCGTCATGGCTGCCAAAAGCTTCGCGCGGATTCAGAGTGCCATCCATGGAAAGATTCAGGTGATGATCCGAAATAAACTCCCGCATATCTGCGGAACACATATGATTTTCCTGCATGGTAAATGCATCATCCAGATCAAATGCATCAATTCCAAGCTGATTTGGCATAACCACATACGCATCATCCGGCACACGGCGTGCAATCCAGTGATGTCCGCCAATGGTCTCCATCCACCAGATTTCATTCTGATCGGAAAAGGCAATTCCATTCATTTCATAAGTTCCATAGGTTTCCAGAAGTTCTCCCAGCCGCTGAACACCCTCTCTTGCATTGTGGATATAAGGAAGTACTAACGATACAATATCTTCCTCTCCAATGCCGTTTTCCACCAGCGGATCTGCACCGAGTACACGTGGATTGGATGTGATTGTCTCGGTTGCCGTCATTCCGGTCCGTGCTTCATTGACTCCGCATGCACCCCAGATTCCTTTCCCTTCCACTGCATTTGGCATAGCCGTATAGCGAAGCGGATTTTCTGGAAGCGGAATTTCTACAGAAGAAAGTACCGCTTTGTATACACGTGGCTGCTCCTTTGGCTGCACTACGATCATTTTCTTTGGCGTAAAGTGATCGTTTCCACCCGCATCATCATTTCTCGCAATCATGGTTGAACCATCATAGGTTGCATTTTTTCCTGCTAATATCGTTGTACAAGGCATATTTTTTGTCTCCTTTTCTTTCTATTTGCCATTACATTTTTATTTCCGGTTGCCAGACGGACAGTTCTTCTTCATTTTCATAATAAATATGATAATCTTCTCTCATGGAAGCTCCCTGATAAAATATCCTGCTTCTTTCATGGCTTTTGCGAACTTCTCCACCGGCATCTCTGCCTTTGTTGCTGCAATCTCAAGAGACAGTGTTCCGTCCTGCACCAATGAAAAAAGCATATCATTACGGCCCTTTTCCATCATTTCATTGTCTCTCATAAGTAACGTCATGTATTCCACCTTCCATTCCTCATGTTTTTTTGCCTTCAGAACAGCATTTTCAAGCTTATTCACGAATTGGCTATTGCCTGTCTGTCCTGTCGTAAGCCAGTTTAAAAAGTCCTTCATTTCATCCGATACATCATCTGCATGCCCACCGGCACACAAGAATATTTTCGTTGACTCATCTCCCAATACAAGTTCTGGTATCTCTTTACATTGATTTTCAAATGTGTACTTGTGTAACCCCTCCTGAAATTGATCAAATGGACAAATAAAGATCACATAGCTCTTTTTCAGTTCTTTATAATCCGCACCCCTTTCAAGTAAATTTAAATCTATCATTCCCTGATAATATCTCGTACGCTTCGGAAGATTATCTTTTTTGCTCGTCTGCATTTCACAATCATACACAATCCCGGAATCATCCTCGCTGTACACATCAAATCGTATGCCCTTTCCATCAGCCGTCATTTCTATTGGTTTCTGTTGATCAAGTCGGGTGAAAGCACCTACTTTCTTTCCAAGAATAAGTTCTAACAACTCGTGACAGAGTTCCGGGTTCGTTGTCATTACTTTACAGAACATAAAATCATCTGTAAACGTTAAGTCATCATACTTTTTTGCATTTGCCATATCATTCTTCTCCTTCTTCCTTTTGTGAATAGAGAAGACACTGGGAGCATCGATATTGTTATGAAAGTCTTTTTTATAGTATAACATACACTATTAATTAAGCAATCATTCATCCGCAGAAACAAGCCATTTTCCCAAATGCCATCCCATATTTAATTGTTAAAACTCGTGGTATTGTAAGCACCTGAACTTCTTGTGCTTTAAACGATTTGTCCAGCCTGTTTTTGACTGAATTTGATTGGTGTGAGTTTTGTAAATATAGAATAACGTATCTATCTGTTCTCGTCAACTCATATTTACAATTGTAAATTTTCCACTTTCGGAAGTGGCTGGAAAACAGGTGCAGTTACAACACCTATTTCCCAAATTTTTATCTTTATTTCAAATAGAAGACGCGGTTTTCTTTTCTTGGAATAACATCCGGATAATCCCCGTCCACATAGCCGAGCGCACAGTGTCCGATTCCCTCATATTTATCCTCAATCCCAAGGGATGCAAGCAGTTCCCTGCCCCAGCTGCTTTCAAATTCCTCTTTCGCGCGGTGAATCCAGCAGCTGCCGATTCCCAGATCATGGGCTGCAAGCATCAGGTTTCCCATCACAAGACTGCCGTCATAGACATGTGTCGGCCAGTCTTTTTTTCCTAAAACGATGAGCATTGCCGGTGCGCCGTAAAACGGATCACCCTCACTTCCCATGATTTCTGCATTTTTCTTTGCGATTTCATCGCGCTTCTCTTTGTTTGTCACCTGAATGATGATGACATTCTGTGCACCCCTGCCGTTTGCCGCATAGGTTCCCGCTTCAATGATCTGGTCTAAAATTTCCTGCGGGATGGCATCCGGTTTGAATTTGCGGATGCTTCTTCTGGTTTTCATTTCTTCTAATACGTTGCTCATTTTGGTTTCCTCCTGTCAGTCTTCTTTTGTTAATTGCTCAATCACACACGTATGCGTTTTTGTCTCTCTGTCGTAGTTGATTCCGGCAAGGAGCAGATTTCCCCGATACTCCTTTAAGGCATCTGTATAGTGCCGGTCTTTGATCTGCGCAATGGCTCCCTGTGCGGATTTTTCCCATTTCAGTTCAATCACAACCGCCGGTTTGTCTGCATGCATTTTTCTTGGAATAAAACACAGATCCGCGAACCCTTTTCCTGTCGGAAATTCCCTTATGATCGTGTAGTATTCCCGTGCAAAATAAAACGCCAGATTGATCGTACATGCCAGCGAATTTTCATTGTTGTACTGCAAAATGGAAATCTCACGATGCGCTTTATCAATGCCTGCTGCCACTGCCTCTTCGTCCTGCATCCATAACGCTTCCAGCAGATTTTTCGACGCTTCGACAGAATCAATCACCTCATGCCAGTCCATGGTACTGATTGCATTTACATATTCCTGTGACACTTCTTTGTTTGGAATCGACACCGTTTTGTCCATCCAGTGATAACTCAGATAACCCAGATGAACCAGGAGTGTCAGAACATCATCCCGGTTCTGGAATGTTGTCATATCATTGGAAAATGTCCCTGTATTGATTTCCACACGATCCCCGGCAAGCATCCGCACAATGGCATCTTTTAACCCGTCAAAATTCATCTGGATATAAATTTTTAATGCCTCATATGTTTCGGTCTGATTCCAGTAATTATCATACAGACCGCTTAACATTGCATCGACCACTGATTTCGGGCTGTACATGGAATAGATTTTGGGGTTTTCTCCGTCCATTGCGACAAGTTCATAGCCATCATACCACGCCTGCGCTTCTTCAAAATTGCGCTTGTATGTTGCGCACAATGCGTGCACTTCCTCTTCGGTAAAACCGAAAAACTCCGCCATCTCGCGTGGATTGGTCATGGAATATTCCGTAAACATGTTGAGTGCCGAATGCGAACCGTATTTTTTTATCGGTAAAATTCCGGTCATGTAGGCAAGTGCCACATATTCCTGATCTTTCATCCATACCCGCAGGAAATCCAGATATTTTTTTTGCGCCTCTTTATCCTGCTTGTACTCGCGGAACAGACAGTCCCATTCGTCGATCAGTATGATAAACGGGCACTTCGTATGTGCATATACGTCTTTCATCGCAAACACCAGACTGTCTTCTCCATCCATGACATAATCAGGATATCCTCTTTTCAGATCTGCAATCATGCGTTTTTGAAAAACCGCAAGCATTTCATCCATACTGTGCGTCATGCTTAAAAATTCCTGCATATTCACTTTCAGCACATCATATTGATTCCGGTATTTCTGATAAGTCTCTGCCTTTGCAATCTGCAGAGTATCAAACAACCGCGCCGTATCAACGCTCTGATCGTAATATGCTGCCAGCATATCCGTCGCCATAGATTTTCCAAATCGCCGCGGACGGCTGACGCAAATATATTTCTGCCGTGTGTTAACAACCGCATTTACTTTTTCGATTAACCCGGTTTTATCTACATAAATTGCGGAATTTAAGCTCTCCTCAAAGCCTTTGCAGCCCGGATTCAGATAACTTCCCATGCCTAACACCTCCGTAATGTCATTCGTAACCATCCACCGCTTTACCAACGAACCGTCACGACCAGATTCCTGTCTTTAGCATACCACAAACATTCTGTCTTTGCACTTATATTTCTTCCGATATTCTATCCATGATTTTACAAATGGTTCCTGTCCATTGATGTTTTCTGCCCATAATACTTTCTTCATATTTTTGGGGTAGGGATTTGTATATCCCGAAAAAATTTCAGGGGACATTGTGATTCTTTCCATCACAATGTCCCCTGCTTTAAATTATGTTCTTCCTGACATTTGAGATTCTCAAAATGCCCGGAGAATCATTCATCAAATGTCAACTCAAAAGGCATAAAGGATACTCCCCGCTTCTGACCTACTACTGTTTCCAACAATAAAACGAAACTGGACATCTCCATCTATGAGTTCCATATTCTCTCCATAAAAAGCTAGTTCCTTCCGATTAACCGTAAATTTTACTTCCTGCTCTTCACCCGGCAACAGAAAAATTTTCCGAAACCGGATAAGTTCTCTATCCGGTCGCACAACAGGAGCACAAAGTGTCTCCACATAACACTGCACGACTTCTGCCCCAGGCACTTCTCCCACATTCTTCACCTTGCAGGATATGTCAATCTTATCCTCTCTTTCCTGTTTCTCAAATATGGGGGGCGTAATGGTGAACTCTGTGTAAGAGAGACCGAATCCAAATGGATAAAGCGGTTCATTCGGAATATCCATATACCGGCTCGTAAAGCGATTCTCCGGATTCGTTTCTACCATCCGGTGTCCGGTCTTTACATCCCAGTAACTGACAGGCACCTGTCCCACACACCATGGTATGCTCACAGACAGTTTTCCTGATGGGGTCTCTTCTCCATACACCAAGCGAACAACAGCCTCAGCTCCCATTGTTCCCGGTCTCCAGACAAAAAGGACAGCCTGGGATTTCTCCGCTATTTTCCGTATATCCAACGGCCTGCCCGATAGAATGACCGTCACAATATGGGAGGTACGGCCAGCTACTGCATCAAAAAACTTCTGCTGCCCTTCCGGCAGATCAAGAAATGCCCTGCTCGCGGCTTCACCTGACTGTGCCTCATGTTCTCCAAGTACAAGTACCACGGTATCCTCCGGTTCAATTTCATCCAGTGTGGCATATTGTTTTCCACTATTCACGCATATTTCAGGTATCTCTTTATCCTGTTCTCCGCTGTCCTGAATTCTACAGTTTTCAGCCTGCCACAGCCTCCTTTCCTCTTCTGTCAGAATCTCACATTCTGGCAGAAAACGAACCGGCATCTTCCGGGCTTTCAGGACTTCTCTGATCGTTTCCACATCATCATAACGGCCGAAAATTGCCCATCTGCTCAGCAATTCCCTTGACTCCACATAAGGTCCGCCCCAAAATACCTTCCTCTCCGGTTTCAGAGGAAGCATATCATCATTTTTCAGAAGAACCGAACTCTCACATGCCAGCGCAAGCGCGGTTTTCTTTGCCTCAGCAGACAACGGTTCTTCTCCCTGCATTCCTGCAAATGGATTTTCAAACAAGCCAAGCCGATTCTTCATCACCAGCACATTCCATGCACTTTTGTCTATCAACGAAGTTGGAATACTCCCTTCTTTAACCAGTTCTTCCAGATGGAACATATATGCCGGACTCATCATGTCAATGTCAACTCCCGCACGGACTGCGGCCTCTGCGGCCTCTTTCTGGCTTGACACTACATTCTGTTCCTCCAACTGCCCTATGGATCCCCAATCTGAAATCACAGTGCCACTGAAACCCATTTCTTCCCTGAGAGTGCCTTCAAGCAGTTCCTTGTTTCCACTGACCGGTCTGCGGTCAACTGCATTAAACGCTGTCATCACCATTGCCGGATCTGCATGCATTGCCATACGGAATGGTTTGAGATACTGTTCCCGGAAGGTTCTCTGTGATATTTCCACATCATTGTATTCTCTTCCCGCATTCACTGCACCATAACCTGCAAAATGCTTTAAACAGCCTGCGATACCGGACTCCGGTATTTTTTTGTTCCCTGCCGGGTCTTTTCCTTCTTCGCCCTGATATCCTCTAAGCATTGCGGTTCCCATAACTCCGTTCAGAAAAGGATCCTCTCCGAAAGACTCCATTATCCGCCCCCACCTCGGGTCTCTGGATACATCAATCATTGGAGAAAACGTAGCCCTGATCCCCTCAGAAGCAGACTCTGCTGCGGCATGTCCCGCCATCTTTCTAACCAGTTCCGGATGAAACGAACAAGCCTGTCCCAAAGGAATCGGAGCTATGGTCCTGCACCCATGTATGACATCTGCCATAAACAGCAATGGAATATGATGCGGATGCGCTTCCACATATTTTTTCTGAATTCCCCTGAGCTTTTCTGCCCCGATCATACCTAGTACAGAACCAGCATACTGAGTCACCCACTGAGGTGGCTGGTCTTCCCCCACCTCCCCGGTAAGTACCGCATCATCATCAAAGTAAATTCCAGTCAGCTGTATCATCTGCCCAATCTTTTCACGCAATGACATCTCAGACAACAACTTTTTTAATTTTCTTTGTTCCATAATCTTCTTTTCCCTCAATCAAAATAAATGGTTTCTCCACTCTCTGCTGAACGGTACACCGCTTCCAGAATACGTGTGACAACTGCAGCCTGTGCAGGCTTCACAACCTGTTCTGCCCCATCAACAACGATGTGGTAAAACAATTCCTGTTCATAGTCTGCTGCTGACTTTTCTTTTCCTGAGAAAAATGCTACTCCACCGCTTGATAATTCCGGTTTCTCTACTACCTGTGCATTATGGTGGATGTAATTGATCCTAAGGCCATCTTTCATATCAGCTCCGGCTTTGGTACCACACAGGCTTGTTTTTGCCTCATCAACCTCCAGTGTGTTCAGTGCCCAGGCTGATTCCAGTTCGATCACTGCCCCATTTTTCATACGGATAAAGCCAAAAGCAGAATCTTCTACACAGAACTTATCCGGATCCCAGTTACCAAATGCATTTCCCTGGTCTGTCTGATCAGACAGCTTGTGGAAGGAAGCTCCCGTAACAGACTGCACTTCATAATTATCCATCATCCATAATGTCAGATCCAGTGCATGTGTACCAATATCAATCAGAGGACCGCCACCCTGTTCTTCTTCATTCAGGAACACACCCCAGGTCGGAACAGCTCTTCTTCTGAGTGCATGTGCTTTGGCAAAATAGATTTCTCCCAATTCATCACTTTTGCACATTTCCTTCAGATACAATGAATCTGTACGATAACGGTTCTGATATGCTATGTTGAGAACTCTGTGTGTTCTTTCAGCAGTTTCGACCATCTTCTGTGCTTCTGCATAATTTTTTGCCATTGGCTTCTCACACATGACATCTCTTCCTGCCTCCATTGCTGCTATAGAGATTTCTGCATGGGAACGGTTTGGGGTAGTTACATATACAACATCCAGATCTTCTTTTAGAAGTTCACGGTAATCTTCAAATACTTTTGCATCTTCTGTGCCAAATTTTTCTTTTGTCTCCTGCGCACGCTCTATGATGATGTCACAAAAAGCCACCACCTCATAGAGACCACTTTTCTGCATAGCCGGGAGATGTTTTCCGTTAGCAATCCCTCCACAGCCTACGATTCCTGCTCTTAATTTTCTCATGGTATTTCCTCCTTATTTGCACTTTTCTGTGTTATATAACATATTTCTCCAGATATCTTTTACTGAGAATTAAAGACTTCTCCACCTTTTCCTTGGAATCCTCAAATGCTTTATCTTCTATTTCGATACATGTACAGCCATCATATCCTATATCAGTAAGTGCTGACACGTATTTTCCCCAGTCCACATCACCAAGTCCCGGAATCTTAGGTGACATATATTCCAGCGGATAAGCCATGATGCCACAGGACTCTAATTTATCCCTGTATATCTTGATATCCTTGTAATGAACATGGAATATTTTATCCTTAAATTCATAAAGCGGGCGGATATAGTCGATCATCTGCCAGATAAAGTGGGATGGATCGTAATTAATGCCAAGATTATCACTGTCCAGGATCTTGAAGACCTCTCTCCAGATTGGCGGAGTTGTCATCAGATTCTGTCCTCCGGGCCACTGTTCCTCACCAAAAAGCATCGGGCAGTTTTCAATTGCTATTTTTACGTCACATACCTCTGCCAGTTTTATGATTGGTGGCCATATTTCTTTTACAAGTTCAAGATTTTCCCGTACATTTTTGGTCTGATCCCTTCCGATAAATGTTGTGACCATGCCAACACCTAACTTTTTACTTGCACGTATGACATTCTTCAGATGTTCAATAGCAGCATTTCTTTTCTCTTTATCTGCCGTCATTACGTTAGGATAATATGCCAGTGCAGAGATTTCTACTCCCGCTTTTTCTGCATATGCCATAATATGGGCTGCATATTCATCATCCTGGTTTACCCGTTCTGCATCTATATGGCTTACACCCGCATATCTTCTTTCTGCTTTTTCTTCTGGCCAGCATGCCACTTCCACACATTCAAATCCCTGCTCTGAAGCAAAATCCATCATTTGTTCATAAGTCCATCCGTCAAGGATTGATGTAATAAACCCAAGTTTCATAGAAAATCCTCCTGTATCTGTTTTCCCTATTTTTCCCATGGAGTTTGTGTAAAATCTCCACCCCTGCACCATTTCAGATAATTCAGTGCATGAAGCTGTCCGGTCATCTCCAGTTCTCCGGAATATACAGGATCATGGTATCCCTCAATGCAGATATCGTCCTCATATCCGTTACTTCTTAAAATAGAAATGATATCTCTCCAGTTCGTGTCACCAAAGCCCGGCATACGATGCCATACAAATGGGACTGCGCCTGATATGCCACTATGTCTTACAGCATCCCAGTCTATTGTTGCATCTTTTCCATGTATATGTACTATTTTTTTGCACCATTTTCTCAGCTCTGTTACCGGATCGATAAGCTGTACCATCTGATGTGTCGGCTCCCATTCCAGTCCGAAGTTATCATTCTTTACTTCCTCAAACATCACTTCCCACGCTTTAGGGTTAAAACCGATATTACATGTCGCATGTTCCCATGTTCCATCCATAAGGCAATTCTCAATTCCCAGCTTCACTCCCTTTTCTTCTGCAAGATCAGCCAGTTCCCGGAATACCTTGCCAAACTCTTCATATGCGGATTCTACCGGCTTTCCTTCCCACGCTCCTGCAAAAGTACTCACATGTGTAGCTCCGAATTTTCCGGCAGTGCAGATTACATTTTCCAGAGTTTTCCTATGCTCTGCATACTGGATAGGATTGCAATAGTATCCAACTGTCGTGATTTCGGAATCCGTACCTGCCAACAGTTTTTCCGTGCTCAATGCCAGCTTATCAAGGTCAGTCCCTTCCAGTGACATATGGAAATTAAGAGAAAATGTCTCAAATCCTTTTCCAATAAATCCCTTTAACCATTCTTCTGCCTTAGTTCCAGGAACGCATGTTCCTATTTTTATCTGTTTCATACTTATTTTCTCCTGTTCCTTCATAAATACTTATGATTCATACTGTCTATAATCAATCACCTGGTTTGTTTCTGCTGATTGGAAAATAGCTTCCATTAGTTTCATTACACGCATCACCTGGAAGAGCTTAATCTCCGGCTCTGCCCCATCTCTTATAACTGCTGCTACATTCCTATGGAAATCCGCAATATCTCCGGACACATGTGGCAGCTCTTCTTTCACGATTGTATCTTCCCGTCTCGGAGCCATGGTTTTGGTCAGACCTGCTGCTGTCTTTACCGGCACTACTTTCTCTTCGGTTATGCCTGTTTTCCGTATGATCTCACCATTTAACTGCCAGTCCCTGATTACCGCAGTACCATCTTCACCCAGTACATACCATCTTGGCAGGGAAATATAATTATTGGTACCTACTTCAACTAAGACTTCCGTTCCGCCTTCAAATGTCAGGATTGTGGTGAACCCATCATCCACTTCCTGATTGGTAATATGGGTAAGTGATGCATATACAGTTTCAATTTTTCTATCTCCGTAAAGATACAGAATCTGATCCAGCAAATGTACACCCCAGTCAAGAACCATTCCGCCACCATGTATTTTTTCTTTTCTCCAGTCACCCGGAATACCCCTTGAACCATGCACACGGCTTTCTATCCGGAAGACATGCCCCAGCTTCTGCTCCTCTACAAGCTTTCGTATGATCAGGAAATCATCATCCCAGCGCCTGTTCTGGTGTACTGTCAGGAACTTTCCGGTTTCTTTGGCAACATTTTCCATCTCCTGAAGATCAGAAGATGACAGAGTCACCGGTTTCTCTGATATCACGTTTTTCCCCGCATGCATAGCACGGATTGCAATCGGCTTATGGCAGTCATTTGGAGTGGCAATCAGCACGACATCAATATCCGGGTCTGATAACATTTCCTCTTCCGAACCATACACAGAAAAACCTTTTTCTTTTGCTTCTATTCTCTTTTCTTCCTTGATATCATAGATACCACCAATTTCAATTTCCGGTACATTTGACAGGATTTCTGTATGCCATCTGCCCATTCCACCATATCCTATCAGTCCGTAGATTACTTTGTTTTCCCGCATTTTATACCTCCAATTAAGGAACAGCGGCTAATGAACACCATCAGCCGCCGTCTCTTTTACTTACTTAATTCATCGTTGATTTCTTTGAGAATCTGATCACCACCCTGATTCTTCCAGTTTTTAACGAAAGTATCGAATTCGCTGATATCTGCTTTTCCCATAATGATCTTTGCGAAAGTCTCTTCCTCCATCTTCTTCAGATTTGCCCATTTCGCTTCCATTGTTTCCGTCTGTCCGTTGT
>OHTA01000431.1_pt1 | contig 29092 bp, 26 predicted proteins | sample 1578851 | NCBI WGS metagenome assembly OHTA01 (sample SAMEA3879578, study PRJEB24766) | human gut metagenome | biome: human-associated habitat; feature: feces | place: USA | collected 1985/1987 | reverse complement strand
CGGCAGCTCCCGCCATTGCAGGGCGGAACGCAGCAGTGTTCTCGGTGGGCAGCGACGGCACCGATGGCCCCACTGATGCTGCAGGCGGCTATGTGGACGGCGAGACCCTTGCTGCGCTGACTGCAAAAGGCTGGAACGTGTTTGACACCCTGCAGCACAACGATGCCTATCACGCCCTCCGGGCTGTGGAGGGGCTCATCATGACCGGGGCCACCGGCACGAACGTCAACGATGTGGCCGTGGCATTGCTCCGGGACTGAGAAGCCGGTTTTATAAACATTGTACCCCGCCTGAAGGGATTTTGGCCTCCGGGGCTTGACAGCAAAAGTTCAAAGTGATATGATTTTGATATCACAAAGAAACGTTTTCTAGCCCTGATAAGAAGGAGACCATTATGGAAGAGAAAATTCTGCAGACCAAAAAGAACGGCATGGTCATGCTGCTGCTCACCCTGCTGGGTTATGTGGTGTTCACGGTACTGTTCGTGTACAGCCTGATCCTGCTGGACACCAGCCTGTTCCCGGGCATTCTGCTCATGGCGCTGTCCATCCTGTACTGGGTGGCGGGCATTTTCCTGTTCTGCGGCCTGAAGGTGCTCAAGCCGCAGGAGGCACTGGTGCTCACCCTCTTCGGCGATTACATCGGCACCTTAAAGGGGCAGGGCTTTTACTGGGTGAATCCGTTCTGTACCGCAGTCAATCCTGCAGCGGGTACGAAGCTCAGCCAGAGCGGTGACGTGAACAGCGGCGAAACCGGCATGGCGGCCCTGCTCAAGGCAGGTAACAGCAGCACCCAGACCGCAGAATCTACCAGCAAGAAGATCTCGCTCAAAATGATGACCCTCAACAACTCCCGCCAGAAGATCAACGACTGTCTGGGCAACCCGGTGGAGATCGGCATTGCGGTCATCTGGCGGGTCACCGACACCGCAAAGGCCGTGTTCAATGTGGACAACTATAAGGAATACCTCTCCCTGCAGTGCGACAGCGCCCTGCGCAACGTGGTGCGCGTTTATCCTTATGATGTAGCCCCCAATGTGGACACCACCGGCGACGGCGTGGCCGATGAGGGCAGTCTGCGCGGTTCCTCGGAGGTGGTAGCCGCCCGCATCCGGGACGAGATCCAGAAGAATGTGGAGCAGGCCGGCATCGAAGTGGTGGAGGCCCGCATCACCTATCTGGCCTATGCGCCGGAGATCGCAGCCGTGATGCTGCAGCGCCAGCAGGCAAGCGCCATCATCGATGCCCGCAAGATGATCGTGGACGGCGCCGTGGGCATGGTGGAAATGGCCCTAGATCGCCTGAGCGAAAACAAGGTGGTGGAGCTGGACGACGAACGCAAGGCGGCGATGGTCTCCAATCTGCTGGTGGTGCTGTGCGGCAACCGTGACGCACAGCCCATTGTGAACAGCGGCAGCCTGTACTGATGGCAGAGCCCAAAAAGCAGGTGCCCCTGCGCCTGAACGCGAAGCTCTACGACGCCCTTGCCGCCTGGGCAGAGGATGACTTCCGCTCGGTGAACGGGCAGATCGAGTATCTGCTCACCGAGTGCGTGCGTCAGCGCAAAAAGAACGGGAAGTATGTCTCGGATCAGATCGACGTCCCGCCCGAACTCGACATCAAATGATGTAATAATCTGGCCCGATGGGCCGCTGCAAACAGCTCCATACAAAAAATGAGACAGGCTTCCCCGAGCACAAGGGGCTGCCTGTCTCATTTTTGCTGTAAGTGATCGTGGGCGAAAATCTTCAACGCTCTGCCCAGTCGCTGCTGCGGCCCACGGCCTTGTGCCAGCCGGCCAGCAGGCGGGTGCGTTCGGTCTCGTCCATCTGCGGGGCAAAGGTCATGTTGCAGTGCCACAGGCTGCGGATCTCGTCCCGGTCCTTCCACACACCGGTGGCAAGGCCCGCCAGATAGGCTGCGCCCAAAGCAGTCGTCTCCCGGATGGCCGGGCGCAGCACGGTCTTGTTCAGGATGTCGGCTTGGAACTGCATCAGGAACTGGTCACGGGAGGCGCCGCCATCCACCTTCAGCGAGGTGATGGGCACGCCGATGTCTTTTTCCATAGCCGCCACAAGATCGGCGCTCTGGTAGGCGATGGATTCCTCCGCCGCGCGGATGATATGGTTTTGGGTGGTACCGCGGGTGATGCCCACGATGGCACCGCGGGCGTACATATCCCAGTACGGTGCACCCAGACCGGTAAAGGCGGGCACGATGTAAACGCCGCCGTTGTCCGGCACCTTCTGGGCGTAGTATTCCGCGTCGCGGCTTTCCTGGATCATGCGCAGACCGTCGCGCACCCACTGGATCACAGCACCGCCCACAAAGACGCTGCCCTCCAGCGCATACTCCACCCTGCCGTTCAGGCTGATGGCAATGGTAGAGATCAGGCCGTTCTGGCTGCGGCAGATGGTGTCGCCAGTGTTCATCAGCAAAAAGCAGCCGGTGCCATAGGTGTTCTTGGCCTCCCCCTTGTTAAAGCAGCTCTGCCCGAACAGTGCAGCCTGCTGGTCACCGGCAATGCCGGCCACCGGGATCTGCACACCGCACAGGTCGGTGGTGCCGTAGACCTCGCTGGAATCGGTCACGCGGGGCAGAATGCAGCGCGGGATATCCAGCGCTTTGAGCAGGGTGTCGTCCCAGTCCAGCGTGCGGATATTATACAGCATGGTGCGGCTGGCGTTGGTGCGGTCGGTGACATGCACTCTGCCGCCGGTCAGCTTCCAGACCAGCCATGTGTCCACGGTGCCGAACAGGATCTCCCCTGCCTCGGCCCGCTCCCGCGCACCGGGCACATTGTCCAGGATCCACTTGATCTTCGTTGCGGAGAAATAGGCGTCGGGCATCAGGCCGGTGTTCTCCCGGATGTAGTCTGCCATGCCGGGCTGCTGCAGCAGTTCATCCACCAGCGGTGCCGTGCGGCGGCACTGCCAGACGATGGCGTTATAGATGGGGCGGCCGGTGGCCTTTTCCCACAGGATGGTGGTCTCTCGCTGGTTGGTAATGCCAATGGCAGCAATGTCGTGGACATCGACGCCGCTCTGGGCCACCACCTCGTTCATGACTCCATACTGGGTGGACCAGATCTCCATAGGGTTGTGCTCCACCCAGCCCTGCTGCGGATAGATCTGCTCAAACTCGCGCTGCTGCACCGCAATGATATTCTGCTCATTGTCGAACAGGATGGCACGGCTGCTGGTGGTTCCCTGATCCAGCGCCAGAACATATTTTGTACTCATGCTTTTGCTACCTCCGTATCGTTTCAGGAGTGTGTATTACAGATTTCGCGTCGCCACAATGTCCACGCCGGTGCCGCACACGTCGGCCAGCACCACCTGCCCGGTGCGGACGGGTGCGTGCAGAGTGACGCGGTCCAGCGCAGCCATGACCTCGGTCATCTTCTCTTTGGGCACAGCCTGCGCAGTCTTTACCGGGCAGCGCGGATACAGCCCACCCTCCACCCGCACGGTGCTGGTGAGGATGCGGGTGGGGTGGGTCAGTTCCTCCCTGCCGTAGGCGGCACCGTTGGGACAGGCGTTTCCCGTTACATTATAATCATTTTCCGGGTCCACCTGCAAGTGGCAGCCGCAGGGACAGCAGATGCAAATAACTTCTTTGATACGGCTCATTCTGCAATAACCTCCTCTACCGCGACGGTCAGAGGGCCGTCCGCTTTTTCCAGCAGGACTTTTGGCAGGGCGATGTGCTCCATCTCACCGGGTGCCATGCGCTGGCGCTTGAACCGGGCCAACTGCCTGCCGCCGCAGGCCACTGTGATCTGGCTGGGACCGTAGTTCTGCCGCACACGGAAGGAGATATTCACGCTCCTGTCCACATCGGCGGGGCGCACCCGCTGCGGCACGGTGTAGCCCACGCCATTGCCCGGGACAAGGTCAAGCACAACCGTATCGGAGGCTTCGCCCTTCAAAACATAGGCCGCCGCAGAAGCACCGGCAAGGTCGCTTTCGCCCGAAACGAAGTCCACCAGATCATGCACGTGCACCACGTTGCCGCAGGCGAACACACCGGGGATGCCGGTCTCCATATTCTCGTAGACCACAGCGCCCTTGGTGTGGGGGTCCATGGGGATCCCGGCCTGCCGGGTCAGCTCATTTTCCGGGATCAAGCCGACGCTGAGCAGGATGGTATCCACATCAAATTCCATTTCGGTGCCCGGGATGGGGCGGCGGTTCTCGTCCACCTTGGCAACGATGGCCTTTTCTACGCGGGCCTTGCCCTGAATATCCACGATGGTATGGGACAGATACAGAGGGATGTCGAAGTCCTGCAGGCACTGCACGATGTTGCGGGTCAGGCCGCCGGAATAGGGCATGACCTCCACGCAGGCCAGCACTCTGGCCCCTTCCAGCGTCATGCGGCGGGCCATGATCAGGCCGATGTCGCCGCTGCCGAGAATGAGCACCCGTTTGCCTACCAGATAGCCCTCCATGTTGACATAGCGCTGGGCAGCACCGGCGGTGTAGATGCCGGCGGGGCGGGTGCCCGGGATGCCAATGGCACCGCGGGTGCGCTCCCGGCAGCCCATGCAGAGGATGATGCTTCTGGCTTCCAAAATCTGATAGCCCTTTTCCCGGCTGACACAGTGGATCTTTTTGTCCGGGGTGACCTCCAGCACCATGGTGCCCAGCTCCACCCGCACGCCGGTGGATTGCAGCAGTTCAATGCATCGGCCGGCATACTCCGGGCCGGTGAGCTGCTCCCCAAAGCGGTGCAGGCCAAAACCATTGTGGATGCACTGGTTCAGGATGCCGCCCAGTTCGTTGTCCCGCTCCAAAATCAGAATATCGCGCAGGCCGTGCTGCCATGCGCTGTAAGCTGCGGCAAGGCCTGCCGGGCCGCCGCCGACGATGACCAGATCAATCATGGTGATTTTCCTCCTGCTTGGTTTCGCACAGTAAGACGTTGGTACCGGCTTTATCCTGCAGCACGTCCAGCGGGCTGATGCCCAGCGTTTTGCTGATCAGCTCCAGCACCCGCGGCCCGCAGAAGCCGCCCTGACAGCGGCCCATACCGGCACCGCAGCGACGCTTTACGCCGTCGATGGTGGTGGCGGGGATCTCTTCCCGCAGGGCGTTCAGGATCTCCCCCTCGGTGATCGTCTCGCAGCGGCAGACCACGCGGCCGTATGCGGGATCTTCCGCAATGAGCCGGGCCTTTTCTTCCGGCGAACACTCCTTAAAGCGCACTCTGGTGCGGCCGTCCCTGTAGTCCGTCTTGGCGGCGGGCAGGTCGCCGTGGGCCTTCAGGATCTTGGTAACTTCCTTTGCGACAGCCGGGGCACTGGACAGGCCGGGCGATTTCATACCGGCCAGATCAATGAAACCGGGCGCGCCCTCTGCTTCGCCGATAACGAAGTCGCCCGTGTCCACATTGGCGCGGACGCCCGCAAAGTTGCGGATGGACTCCCCGAACCGGATGCTCGGCACGCTGCGGCGGGCTGCGGCGCTGACAAAAGCCAGACCGGCAGCGGTGCAGGCGGTGTTGTCGCCCTCTACCCGAACGGCGTCCGGGCCAACGAGCAGGTTGCCGTGGACGGTGGGCGCGACCAGAACGCCCTTGCCGTTTTCGTTGGGGCACTGGAAGATGACGTGGTGCACACGGCTGCCCTCGGATTTATCCAGCAGGTAGTATTCGCCGCGGGTGGGCTGGATGGTAAATTTGTGGGGCGCAGCCATATCGTGTACGGCCTGTGCCGAGATGCCTGCCGCATTGATGATGTAGCGGGTCTCCACGATGCCATCGGGCGTTGTCAGTGCCCATCCGTCGGCAGTCTTTTCAATGTGGGTCACAGGGCAGCTGCGGTGCAGCTCCACGCCGTTGCGCACAGCTACTTCTGCCATGGCCAGTGCAAAGTCCCACGGGCTGACGATGGCGGCGCTGGGCGCATACAGCGCGCCAACCACATTGGGAGCCAGATTCGGCTCCATGGCAAGCGTTTCCTCTGCGGAAAGCAGCCGGATGCCCGGCACGCCGTTGGCGATGCCGTTCTCATACAGTTTCTGCAGGTGGGGCAGCTCCTCCGGGCTGAGGGCCAGCACCAGACTGCCGCACTGACGGTACGGCACATCCAGACGGGCACAGATCTCCTTGGCCAGTGCAGAGCCCTCCACATTGAGCCGTGCCATCTGGGTGCCCGGCTCGGGATCGTATCCGGCGTGCAGAATAGCACTGTTGGCCTTGGTCGTGCAGTCTGCCACATCGTTTTCCGCCTCAAAGACCGCGGTCTGCAGCCGGTAGTGTGACAGCTCGTAGGCACTTGCTGCGCCGATGACGCCGCAGCCGATGATCGCTACATCCAGCATAAATACCTCCTGATCGCTCTGTTTTCTGAACAAAAGAAAAAGAGCAGAGCAAACAAAAGGGGTTTTGCTTTCCCTCTTGTTTGTTCTGCTCGATTCTCTGAACAAACTTTTATTGTTTTTATAATAACGCAGTCCGCACAAGATGTCAAGGAATTTGTTCAAAAATAATAGTTATATCAGACGAAAGCGCTCGATCTGCAGGCTGCAGCACCACGCAACGTGTCGCAGCCATTTCCTGCTTTTATAATACCATGAACAAGGTTCCTGCAGCAATGAGCGCACAGCCGATCAGACTTTTGGCCGTGAACGGCTCATGCAGGATGAAAAATGCCAGTGCCAGCGTGATGACCACGCTCAATTTATCGACAGGGACCACCTTGGACGCTGCACCGATCTGCAGAGCGTGATAGTAGCACAGCCAGCTTGCACCCGTGGCAAGGCCGGATAGGATCAGGAACAGCCAGCTTTTGTGAGAAATATCCCCGATGCCGGTCTGTGTTCCCGTCAGAAACACCATGCCCCAGCTCATCAGAAGCACAACTGCAGTGCGAATGGCCGTGGCAAGCGTGGAATTTACTCCGTCAATGCCGATCTTCGCAAGAATAGAAGTCAATGCGGCAAATACCGCTGACCCCAACGCAAAAACAAACCACATACTGCTTCCTCCTGTTTTTCTCAACTCTACCACCATTTCAGGCCTATTTCAAGTAAAAGTGTTTGGGATAGCGGTGCGGGAGCATTCCGTTCAGCGGCCTTTCGGCGGGGCGTTTTCGTCCGGGGCGCTGCCGCTGCCGGAGTTCAGGATCGCCACGAACTGCTGCAGCTGCTTGAGGGAGCTGACGCCCAGTTTGTCGTAGATATTCTTGTTGTGGAAGCGCAGGGTGCTGTCCTTGATGTCCAGCTGCTGCGCGATCTCCCGGGTGCGCAGCCCGGCGGCGTAGCCGTCAAAGATGCGGCGTTCGGTCTTGGTCAGGGTGGGGATGCCCGCCACAAAGGTCTGGAAGGCATCGGGCACCGACTCGTTGCGGCACACGTCCGCCAGCCGGGACAGCTCAGTTTGCATCTGCTGGCGTTCCAGCTGCAGCTCGTCCATCCGCCGCCGGGATTCCCGCCGGTCTTCCTCGAACTGCCGGAACGCCGGAGAGAGGATGCGCCGGTGGAAGTTCATGCAGCAGAACACCACGAAAAAGGCGATGAACAGGCCGATGAGCAGCATCTGCAGATTGCCGGAAAAGACCAGTCTCCGGTAGTCTGCCATGGGGATGCACACCGCCAGCCGATAGGACTGGCTCTCGCTCAGGCGGCACAGCTGGGAGATGCCCGCATAGGCGCTGTCGGGGCCGGTCAACTGGGTCAGCCCGCCGCCCATGCTGCGCAGCACCAGCGTGTTCCGGGGGGCATGGTAGTAGCCGCCGGTGGTGCCGCTGCTGAGAGCGGCATCGGCGGCAAGGCCGTCCCCCGCCGGGGCCAGCAGGCAGCTCAGCCGGTCAAAGCCGGTGGGCTGGGCAAAGTTCTGCTTGAAGTAGCTCTCGCTGATCTCAAAGCCGCACAGCCCGTACATCGTGCCGTCCCGCCCCCGCAGGGGCAGCAAAAACAGCTGCACCTCCTCCGAGGTGCCGGGCAGCTCGAACCGCTCGGTCAGCGTATAGGACTGGTACAGCGGGGCGCTGCCGGGGGTCATCCAGCGGTCGTAGTCCGGGAACTGGTCGGTCTGGAACTCCATGCGCCACTTGCGGTGGGGCATCACGCTGTGGGCCTTGCCCACCTCCGCACTGCCCCGGTACAGCAGCAGGGGCACGGTGGGGGTGTCGGCACCGCTTTTCTGCACATACAGCCCGGCGCGGGAATGCTCTGCCCCCTCCATGCGGGTGTTGACGGTGGCATCCAGCAGCACAAAAGCGCCGGAACAGCCGGTCTGGCGCAGACGGCGGCACAGCGGCTCGATCATTTCCTCTTCCAGCGCGTTCAGCACCTCGGGGGAGTCGTTCAGCTGGGCAAAGGACATCTGCCGCAGGGCAAGCTCCCTGTCCACCTCTGCGCTCATGTCCTCGGACAGGTTCACGCCCATGACCGCCAGCTGTTCAAAATAGCGCTCCATATCGTTCTGGAACACCGAAAACTGGATCTGCAGACTGCGGCTGATGTCCTTTTTGGTGTTGTGCAGGCTGGCAAACAGGAACAGCGCCGCACCAAAGGTCAACACCAGCAGCACCACCAGCAGCAGGCAGGCCCACAGCAGCCGGCTGCTCATGGGGCTTTGGCGGATCTTTTCACGGTGCCGGTCAACAAAGTGCATCAAAGTCCCTCCTTTCCGGCTGAGCGGCAGGCTCAGGCATTGTCACACAGCAGCTGCCATGTTTCCTCGGTAAGGGCTTCCAGCGTTTCGCCGTCCGCAAGGCGCTGGGGATAGTCCTTCTGGCGCTGGCGCAGGCTGTCGTACAAGGTTTTGGCCTTGGCGTGGTACCCCACGATGCCCGGTTCGGACAGGGGGGTGTTCTGGATGCGCATTTCGTTGTAGACGTCGTACAGCCGCTGATAGCTCTGCTGCTCAAAGGGATAGTCCGCAATGGCGTCAAAGGCGGCGCTGGACACCGGCATGTAGCCGGTATCGGCGGCAAATTCCAGATTGCGCTGCTGTTCGGTGAGCCAGCGCAGGAACACGGCGGCGGCTTCGGCCTTCTGGTCGGTGGTCTTGAAGGCGCACAGGCCCACACCGGCCTGCGGCATCAGGGGCGTGGCGGTGCCTGCGGCGTGGGGCAAAGGAGCCAGCAGCAGGTCGGTGGGCTCGGTGGTGTTGTCCGGGTAGGTGACGAAATCATTGTAATAGAGGATGGCCGCAGAGCTGCCAAGGCCCGCCAGCGTCTCGCCGGTCATCACCTGCGTGTTGGAGTACAGGTCCGAGATCAGAATATCGCCCTGCACCAGCGCCCGGGCAAACTCCATCCACGAGGCGCGGAAGGTCTCGTTGGTCAGATCGTACCAGCTGCCCTTGTACAGCTCGCCGCTGCCCTGTTCCAGCGCGTTCAGCTCCACCAGCCGCAGGGGGTAATCCAGCGCGCAGAAGGGCTTGCCCTGCGACCACTGCCGGTAGGCACCCGCCATTTCAAAAAAGCCGTCCCATGTGGCAAGGGTGGAAAGCTGCGCCCCGGTGTCCGCCGCAAACCGGGCGTACTGGGAGCCGTTCAAAAAGATGAGCTGGGTGGATTTGGACACCGGGAACACCACCTGCTTCCCGTCAATGATGCCGTCCTGCACAAAGCCGGGCACATAGGCCGCCATGTCCTCGGCGGTGAACCAGTCGTTCCAGTCCACAAGGTTCTCGATGCCCAGACCGCTGGCGTCCGCGGGGTGGGCCGAGAACAGGTCCGGCAGGTCCAGCGCGCCGGGCTTGCCGGCCTTGGCGTCCTGCAGCTGGCCGCCGATGGCGGCGCTGTTGGTCATGTTGGTCACGTTGAGCAGGATGCCCTTCTCCCTGCCCACCGTGTCGTTGAACTCGGTCAGCAGGCGGTTCATGGGCGAGTCGGCCTGTTCACCGTACACATGCCAGATGCTGAGCATGGTGGGGTCCTTGGGAGAAAGCAGGGTCTTGCTGCCGCCGCAGCCCGCAAGTGCCAGACCGGGGACGAGCGCCGCAAGCTTTAAAAATGTCCTTCGTTCCATTTATCATGACTCCTTTCCGCACATTGCAGCCAGAGGGGGAAACCGGCACAGGCAGGGCTGCAGCTGCCTGTTTTTTGGGGGGAACTGCCCCAAAATCCCCCCAATTTTGGGCTTTTTGGGGGGATTTTTTGAGGGGGAAGCCCCAAACCCCCAAAAATTTTTTTGGAATTGCCCCCCAAAAACGGCTTTTCTGAGGGGGCAATTTTTTCCCGGGTATGGTACAGTACAACCAGAAAAAGTCCTGCGCCGGTGCAGAAAGCCTGTCGCTGTGCACAAAACGTGTCAACAGGCAACTGCGGATTCTATTCATAAGGATAGCATAAGATGGAGCGGACTGCAAGTGCAGAGAATGCCAAAACCAGAGCCCCCTAAAAAGCAGGGGGACAAACAGAAAGGAGCATCCCCATGAAAGAGATGAACCGACGCGAATTCCTCACCCTCTCCGGCGCAGCCGTTGTGGCGCTCTCGCTGGCAGGCTGCGGCGGGCCCTCCGCACCTCCCGCACCTCCGGCCTCTGAGAGCAAAGAGCTGGCCCTGTTCAGAGCCATCAACGAGGTCTGGTATGAAGTCAACAAAGAAGTAGTCCCCAATCCCAAACTTCAGATCTGCAAGTCTGTGGCCTACTGTCAGGAGGCTGCCGACCTCGCAAAGTTTACAGCCAGCCCCTTTGAAACCTATGAACCTGAAGTAGACGAAGAGGATTACCGCAAATGGAACTTGCCTGATGATGTATTCCACGAGTACCAACTCCGTGAGTCTGAAATGATACAGGAAATCAGGAACAAATATGGAAACGGAAGCTATCGGGGGACTGCGGGAGTTTCTAACTACACCCATGACGGTCTGCAATTAAAGCAACTGTATCCTAGTAATCCGAGCGAGGTCAGGGAGTTTGTGCGGCGTCTGGTCGGGCATGGACTGGCGAGTCCGCATCCCGAGCAGTGGATGATCGGGCTCTACTGCCCCACCATTAAGGGCAAGACCTATACGGTGGCGGTAATGGTAAACTTTGCACCGATCTGAAGCGGGGCAGAGATGCACGGACTTCCCGCAAGTCCCGAACCGTAATCTATCATATACTGTATTGAAAGGAGCACCCCCATGAAAGAGATGAACCGACGCGAATTCCTCACCCTCTCCGGCGCAGCCGTTGTAGCACTTTCACTGGCAGGCTGCGGCGGCGGGCCCTCCGCACCCGCAGTGCCCACCAGCAAGGAAGCCGAGCTGGTGGCAGCCATCAACAAGGTCTGGAAGAAAAAGTACGATGCAAAGGCGGTTGTCCATGAGCAGCTGACCCTCAATCAGGATGCGGTGGACGTCATAAGTGCTTACGGGCATGTTTTTGAACAGGCCAACGAGACACCGCATATAACGACAAAAGATGACGTTACTATGATTTCGGAGGGATCCGGTGAGTTTAAGAAGAAAATGCAAAAGTATGGCAATAACTGTTTCGCAGGTATGGCCGGCGTCTTCCCACGGTTTCCCGCTAAGGAGATAGCTCTGGAGGATGCGTATTCTTGCGAGGATACTGCCGTTCAGGCTTTTGTAGAGAAACTGCTGACCAGCCTTGCTAATAGCTCCAAGGCAGAGTTCATCAGCATTTATCTCCCGGTGGTTCAGGGCACGACCTACATGACCGCTGCTATATTCCTGAACAACAAGCCATAAGATAACAAGCCCCCCTGTTTGCCCCGGGCACGGAAGCCTCACGACGTGCCCGGGGCTTTGTAAGTGAAAGGAGACAGCCATGAAACACAAATGTTTTGCTGCTGTGGTTCTGGCTGCGGCGCTGCTGCTGACCGGCTGCGGCGGCGCAGCTGCCCCCGCGGCCCCCGCAGGCTCCGGCGCAGCTTCCCAAAGCTCCGCAGCCGCAGCGGTGCAGACGGCGCAAAAGGAGCGCATCACCGACCAGTGGAGCCTTGAAAAGACGGTGCGGGGCGAGATGATCGGCGTGATGAAGCTGAGCATCCATGTGCCGCAGCTTGTGTGCGACAGCCCGGACGCCGCCGCTCTCAACGAAGAACTTGCCGCTATGTATGCGGCAGAATACATGGATTATGAAAGCGATCCGGACGCTGAGATGCCGCAAGGCGAAGAGTGCTCACAGACCGAGATCAACTGGGACGCCTACTGGTACGGCGACTGCGTCAGTCTGGTGATACGCAGCCACGATTACGACGACGCCCCGTGGTATTACAGCGGGTGGTGCTTCGATTTTGCCACCGAAAAGCAGGTCTCCGTGACCGAAATGCTGCAGCGCATGGGGCTGGACCCGGATGCTGTGCAGCAGCAGATGCTGCGCGGGGCCATGCAGACCTTTGACCGGCGCATGGCGCAGGGCGGCTACTACGAGGGCCTGCTCAGCGGCGGCAATCTGGCAAGCATGCGGATGAACACGCTGGAAAACAACCAGCTGGATGACCTGTGCCTGCTGCTTCCCCAGCCGGACCAGCTGGTGCTCCGGGGCGGGTGCAGCTCCCCCGCCGGGTCGGGCTGGCGGCAGCTGGATGTGGAGATCCCACTGCAGGCTGCTGACCCGCAGCCACAGACGGTGCTGACCGATACCTACGGCAGCGCTTCGGTGCAGCTGGAAGGAACGCAGGGCACCATCACCCTCCGCCGCACGCCGGAGACCGCCGCATGGGACACGGATTACGGCATCCGGCTGGAACAGGACCGCACCTACCCCATCCTTGGCATCTATAATGAGTATATCGACCTGTGCATCGGAGAACTGGGCGCATCCTTCCACCCGGTGGTCTATCTGCTGACCAAGGACGGCGTGGTGGAATATGTGGATGTGCTGCACTGCCTTATGTTCGGCAGCGCTCTGGTCTGTCAGGACCCCATCTATATTGCAAATCAGGGCGTGGCGCTGGAACGCAGCGGCAAAGAGGTAATTCTGCATCAGGAGGATGGCTCTGTGCTGGAGCTTGCTCCCCTGACGGCAGAGTGGAACGCGCAGGAGATCCCCTCGGAGGCTGTCGGTGCCTTCAACGACATGTCGGACAACCAGTTTGACTGGATGGACGTGGAAAGCAATGGCTCCGTCCAGATGGGCGTGCAGGACAACAACGTTTTCTATCAGGGCTACGCCGACTATCTGGGCGTGGTGCCGGAGGGCATGGTGCTGGGTGTCTCTACCAGCGAGACGGCAGACGGGATGCCGGGCATCACCTTTGTGGCGGCGGTGAAGTACGACCTGTACAACGAGACCCTGAACCTTACCATGATCGACGGGCAAAACCCCTTTGCCGAGGGAAAGACCCAGCTGCAGCTGATCCGCTGCCCGGATCCCTGACCCCGGCAGGGCTGAGCCCGCAGACAAGGAGGTGCAAGATGAAACACATGGCTCTCTGCGGCGCGCTGGCAGTTTTGCTGGCGGCGCTGCTGGCGGGCTGCGGGGCAAGGGCCGCGGCCTCTGCCCGCCCGGCCGACAGCCGGGAACTGAAATCGACCCCGCCGGATTCCATGCACGCCACCGCGGCGATCACCGAGCAGTACACCCTTGAAAAGGTGGTGCAGACAGAGAACGGCGGCAAGGTTCGGCTGAACATCCACCTGCCCCGGCTGGAAAGCGACAGCGCCGACGCCGCCCGCATCAACGCCGAGATCGCCCAATACTACGAATACGATGTGCAGGAGTACGCCGACTGCCCGGAGGCAGCCGACCCGGACGTGTGGGACATCTGCATTGAGATGAACTGGAACGCCAGCTGGTACGGCGACTGCGTAAGTCTTGTGGTCAGCAGCAGCTACGGAGGTACCGATGCCCCCTTCTACGACGGCTGGTGCTTCGATTTTGAAAGTGGAAACCAGCTCACCGCCACCCAGATGCTGCAGCGCATGGGGGCAGACCCCGCTGCGCTGGAAGAGGCGCTTTGCCGCGACGTGAAGCGCCGGGATGAGCTGGACCGGCAGGCCGCCTGTGAGCGGGGGCTGCTGCCTCCCGACAGCCTGAAAGAGGGCAACACTGCATGGTGGGCCACGCTGGATGAACTGCCGTTTTCGTTTGACGAAGCGGGGAACGTTTCCTATGTGGTCAGCCGGTTCAGCGCGTCCGGGGGAGAGTATGTGAACGATATCCCGGTCATCCCGCTGGACGCGCAGCCGCTGCCGCAGGACTGGGAGCAGCAGGTGCTGGCCGAGTGGATGGCAGTCACGGCGGTGACGCAGGGTGAAAGCTATGCCCCCGCCGACCGCAACGAAAGCTTTACCCTGCGGCTGGAAAAGGCCGAGATCACCGGCACGGTGACCGTCTCCTTCATCCGGGAAACATACGTCAGCCCGCAGATCCAGTCCGCTGCCGAGACCCGCACCGGAGAGCTGAATGCCGGCGCTGTGACCGGCTGGGACGGGGAAAAAAGTCAGGGCTGGAACCTGACAAGTCTCAGCGAGGACGGCAGAAGCAACTGGACCATCTCCATGATGGAGGACGGCTCGCTGCGGATGCAGTCCACCGGCCCCAAAAAGGGCAGTGAGGTCTGGTACGTTTTTCAGCGCACCGAGGCGTGGGACGACATCGGCTACACCGCCATCCCCCGCAGGCTGTGGGGCACTTACCGCGCCGGAGACGAGGCCGCAAAGGGCATCCGCTGGATGACCTTCCTGCCGGACGGCAGCTGCTGCATGAGTGTGGAATGGGACGGGTGGAACGACATTCTGACCGGCACCGCCGAGGGAACACAGGGCCGCACCGAGGACGGCACCGAGCTGCACTTCACGCTGACCGACACGGACGGCAGACCGTGCGAGTTCTGGGCCATTTTGCTGAACGATGACGGCAGCCCCAGCGGCTGCAGCCTGAAATACCGCGCCGGAGAGCAGTTGTTTGACCGGGACACGCGTCCCGTTTACTGGAAAAACGACTCCCCGGATCTAACCCTTGTACCGTGACCGAAACCGAACGCAATGCGATGACAAAGCGTTGTCGCTTACACAAATAAAACATACAGGAGGAAATTACTATGGGTCTTATCAAAGCAGGTATGGGCGCACTGGGCGGAACCCTTGCAGACCAGTGGAAGGAATTTTTCTACTGCGATTCTCTGGACAAGGATGTGCTGATGGTCAAGGGCCAGAAGCGCACCTCCCGCCGCAGCTCCAACAACGGCGAGGACAACATCATCACCAACGGCAGCGGCATCGCCGTGGCAGACGGACAGTGCATGCTCATCGTGGAGCAGGGCCGCGTGGTGGAGGTGTGCGCCGAACCGGGCGAATTCACCTTTGACGCATCCACCGAGCCCAGCGTATTCACCGGCAACTTCGGCGACAGTCTGGCAGCTACCTTCCAGACCGTGGCCAAGCGCTTTACCTACGGCGGCGACACCGGCAAGGATCAGCGGGTGTACTACATCAACACCAAGGAGCTGGGCGAGATCCTGTACGGCACTGCCACCCCCATCCCCTTCCGGGTGGTGGTCAGCGAGGAGCGGGGCTACAAGCTCTCGGTGAACCTGCGCTGCAACGGCAGCTTCACCTGCCGCATCTGCGACCCGCTGCTGTTCTACACCAACGTGTGCAGCAACGTCTCCACCCAGTATGACGCATCCGAGATTGCACCCCGGCTGAAGAGCGAACTGATGAACGCCCTGCAGCCTGCCCTTGCCACCCTTTCGGCAAACAAGGTGCAGTATTACGAGATCCCCGCCCACACGCTGGAGATCTCCGAGGCGCTCAACGAGCAGCTCTCCAATGTCTGGCGCAAAAAGCGGGGCATTGAAGTGTTCTCCTTCAACATCAACTCCCTGTCCATCCCGGAAGAGCAGCAGAAGAAGATCACCGAGTGGGAAGAGAACGCCATGACCACCGATCCCACCACCGCTGCCGCCCGTCTGGTGGGCGGTCAGATCGACGCCATGAAGACCGCCGCCGGCAACACCGCCGGTGCCATGACCGGCTTTATGGGCATGGGCATGGCAACCGGTGCAGGCGGCATGGGCGGCATGAGCGCCCAGAACCTGTTTGCCATGGGCCAGCAGGCCCGTCCGGACAGCGTGGACGCGCCCCAGCAGGTCAGCCGCCCCGCACCCGCCCCGGCAGACAGCTGGAAGTGCAGCTGCGGCGCCACCGTTACCGGCAAATTCTGCCCGGAATGCGGCAGCAAAAAGCCGGAGCCGAAGCCCGCTGCGGACAGCTGGACCTGCAGCTGCGGTGCCACCGTCACCGGCAAGTTCTGCCCGGAGTGCGGCAAGCCCCGCCCGGCGGCAGCAGAAGGCTGGACTTGCAGCTGCGGCGCGGTGAACAAGGGCCGCTTCTGCTCCGAGTGCGGTAAACCCAAGCCCGCCGGCACGCCCAAATATAAGTGCGACAAATGCGGCTGGGAGCCGGAAGACCCTGCCCACCCGCCCAAGTTCTGCCCGGAGTGCGGCGACCCCTTTGACGACAGCGACCTGACCTGACAAATACAGAGCAATGAAAGGAGCATACCATGATGGGATTCTTTTCCAACCTGTTCGCAAAACAGAACTGTGCCGTCTGCGGTAAGGAGTGCGGCACCATGCACCGCTCCAAGCTGCGGGACGGACAGTTCCTCTGCGATGACTGCGGCAACAAGTGCTCCAAGTATATCCGGCTCAGCGAGCTGACGCTGGACGAGGCCAAGGAGCACATGGAGTATATGGCCCGGATGAAGCGGGTGTTCGACGAGGTGTTCAACAAGACCGAGTTCCGGGTCAACGAATACCCCTCCACCCCATCGCAAATGGGGCTGGTGTTCTGCGATGAGCTGGGCATGCTGTACATCGACGACCGCACCGGCGGACGGGGCAAGATGCCGGAGCTGATCCGCTACGACCAGATCGCCAGCTATGAGGAATATCTGGACGAGACCCCCGCCAAGGAGCCGGGCCAGGAACCCACCCTCAACGGCGGCGGCCTGAAGCTGAAGCTGGTGCAGCCCCGCAGCATCACCGAGGCCCAGACCCAGCGGGGCATGCATCCCCACCCCTACATCAAGCAGGAGCTGGTCATCTGCTTCAGCAAGCGGGACCGGCGGGAGATCGGCTATGCCCACATCGCACGGCAGCATCTGGACCACATCTTCGGGGTCCACGATAATGAGACGAGCCTGTTCGGCCGCCGGATGTCCAAGGCCGAGGAACGGGAGCTGAAGGGCCAGATGGGCATGATCGGTGCCATGGGTGCCGTGGCATCCGCCGCCATGAAGGGCGGGCAGCTCTCTGAGCAGGAAAAGGCCCGCTTTGTGGAGAACATCAATCTGGCAAACGATGCCCAGACCGGCGGCATGGCATTGTACAGCCGCCGTGCTGACGAAGCCTTTGCAAAAGTGCAGTGACCCCAAAAGGAGGAACGGATATGAGAAAGATCCAGCGCAGAGATTTCCTCAAGGCCATGGGCCTTACCACCGCCGCCCTCGGGCTGACCGCCTGCGGCGGCTCCGGTGCTGCCAGCGCATCCAGCGTTTCCAGTGCACCGGCTTCCAGCAGCAGTGCCCCGTCCGCTTCGGCACAGCCGGAAGCAGCAGAGGGCAAAGCCGCCGCTGCAGGGCCCCCTGTGACCCAGTTCCAGACCGGGGAACTGACCATCGGCGAATACACCTTCAAGGCACAGTACATTCCCTTTGACGTCCGCCGCGAGGTATGCGGTGCCTATCATTTGATCCAAGCGGACAGCTACCGGGGCAATTACTTCTTCAGCTTCTACAACGAGGACGATGAAGAGCAGTCTGCCAAGATCTTCGAGTATGCCATCAAGGACGACCGACTGACCCCGGTGGAAGAGTACAACATTGACGGCAGCAACGCCCTCAGCATCGACCGCAATGGCATCCTGTACGCCATGGATCCCTTTGATGTCTACTGCTACGATCTGAACAGCAGCGACCCGGAAGAGCCCGGCGACGCACTGGACTACATGGGCAGCTGCTATTCCTCCAAGGACCGGGATCTGACCGTAATCTACTGGACCGACTCCGCACCGGTGCTGGTGCAGGACGGCGAGTACACTGAGCTGACGCTGGAGGGCGACAACGAGATCGGCCCCTTCTGCAGCATGCCCTCCCTGAACCTCAGCGGAGACGAGCTGCTGACGGTGGGCGAGCCGGACTCCAGCGGAGACTACTACTTTGCCGCCTTTGATCTGGACGGCAATGAGCTGGCCCGCAGCTCGCAGCCGGTGGGCAGCTTTGACGCCGTGATGATGAAGCGCCCCAACGGCTATCTGCTGGACACGGGCTATATGTGGGAGCTGTACGCGCCGGACGGCACTTTTTTGGAAAAGTCCCTCCCCGTGGGTGAGCGCGAGACCCTGTGCCAGCTGTGCGGCGACTTCTGCACCTTTGATGTTTTCCTGCCGCTGGAAGAAAACGCTTTCCTGGCAGTGGGCCACCACGGCAAAGCCACTGAGCCGGACGAACCGGTGGTGTTCCGCATCACTACGGATTTCTGAGCCGACCGCTTCGGCGGGAAGACCAACGCAAAAACAGCGGGGCCGGGGAAGAGCCCCCGGCCCCCTTTGAAACAACAGGAGGAAACGCTATGGCAGGAATGCTGGAATACAAGTGCCCCTGCTGCGATGGCGCCATCCAGTTTGACAGCGCCACCCAGAAGATGAAATGCCCCTACTGCGACACCGAGTTTGAGGTGGATACGCTCAAGGGCTACGATGAGGAACTGAAGGACGAAAAGCCCAGCGAGATGGAGTGGGCGACCCCCGGCGGCAGCTGGGCAGAAGGAGAGACCGCCGGTCTGCATACTTACAGCTGCAAGAGCTGCGGCGGCGAGATCGTGGGCGACGACACCATGGCCGCGTCCGCCTGCCCGTTCTGCGGCAACCCCATCGTCCTCACCGGACAGTTTGCCGGGACGCTGCGGCCCGACCTCATCATCCCCTTCAAGCTGGACAAAAAGGCCGCCAAGGCAAAGCTGCAGGAACATCTCAAGGGCAAGACCCTGCTGCCCCGGGTGTTCCGCAGCCAGAACCACATCGACGAGATCAAGGGTGTGTATGTGCCCTTCTGGCTCTTCGACAGCGACGCCGACGCTCAGCTGCGGTTCACCGCCACCCGGACCCGCTGCTGGTCGGACAGCAAATACGACTATACCGAGACCAACTACTACTCCGTCCGGCGGGACGGCACGCTGGGCTTTGACGCAGTGCCGGTGGACGGCTCGTCCAAGATCGAGGACGACCTGATGGAGTCCATCGAGCCTTTTGCCATGCAGGATGCCATCCCCTTCCAGACCGCCTATCTGGCCGGCTATGTGGCAGACAAATACGATGTGAGCGCCGAGGACAGCATCGAGCGGGCCAACAAGCGCATCCGCCGCTCCACCGAGGAGACGTTCCAGCAGACCGTTACCGGCTACGATTCGGTCAAGGTGGAAAACAGCAGCATCCAGCTGCACGGCGGCAAGGCAAAGTACGCGCTGTTCCCGGTCTGGCTGCTGAGCACCAGCTGGCGGGGCGAAAACTATCTGTTTGCCATGAACGGCCAGAGCGGCAAATTCGTGGGCGACCTGCCCGTGGACAAGGGCGCTGCCCGCAAGTGGATGCTGGGCCTTACGGCTGCCCTTTCCGCCGCGTCCTACGGCGTGATGTGGCTGCTGTGGCTGGCACGAATCCTGTAAAGGAGGGACGAACGATGAAAAAGACTTCCAACCGACTGCACTCCCTCTTTGCGGCGCTGGCAGTGCTGGCGCTGCTGCTGGCACTGGCGGTCCCGGCGTTTGCGGTGGAGGGCGGCTTTGCCGACCTGTACTACCGCATGTTCGACGACGCTGAGGTGCTGACCGAGGACGAGGACAACGAGCTGGAGGACGCACTGGAGGAGCTGAGCCTGCGCCAGAGCTTTGATGTGACCATTGCCACCATCGAGTCGCTGGAAAGCGTGGACTACGACAACATGGAGGCTTATGCCGATGACCTGTATGACTTCTGCCAGTTCGGCTACGGCCCGGAGATGGACGGCGTGCTGCTGCTGGTGAGCGTAGGCGACCGCAAGTGGCACATCTCCACCTGCGGCTACGGCATCACCGCCTTTACGGACGCCGGCATCCAGTACCTTGGCCAGCAGATGACCCCCTTCATGGCCGATGGAGATTACGCCGGTGCATTCCGCACCTTTGTCCAGTGGTCGGATACCTACATTGACGCTGCCCGGGCAGGCCACCCCTATGACGTGAATAACCTGCCCCGGGAGCCGCTGTCTCTCATGTACCTGTTCCTTGCGCTGGGCATCGGCCTTGTGCTGGCATGGGTCGTCGTTGGCGTGATGAAAAGCCAGCTGCGCAGCGTGGCGTTCCAGGAGAACGCCGCCAGCTATGTGCGGGAGGGCAGCATGAACCTGACCAACAGCCGGGAGCTGTTCCTGTACCGGGATGTGCAGCGCACCGAGCGGCCGAAGGAGTCCAGCTCCAGCGATTCCGGCGGCAGCTCCACCCACACCTCTTCCAGCGGCACCACCCACGGCGGTGGAGGCGGCTCGTTCTGAAAGGAGTATGTTTATGAACCCTTATCTTTCGGAAAAAGCCCGCGGCGAGATTCCCCGTGTCCTCAAATGGCTGCGGAACGCGGGGCTTGCCTTCTGCGTGTTCTGCTCTTTTGGCGGGTTGTATACCCTCTGTCTGGACCTGCAGGCCAAGGACACCTCCCACGTGGGAGGCTATGTGCTCTGGATCGTGGTGGGCGCTGTGCCCCTCGTGCTGTTTGCCCGCGGGGAGGCCCGCCGCTACCATGCAAGGACCATTGCCCGCCGGGTGGAGAGCTACTCCGGGCCGGAAGTGCCTTTGCGGTGGCTGTACAACAGCGTTGGTATGGACGCAAAGGACATTGCATGGTATTTTGAAAACGGTTATTTTGCAAACCTCAGTCTGGATCTGAACCAGAAGATCGTCCGCAAGCGGATGATGCCCCGCAGCGATTTGAAACGGGGCTGAGGAAACAGAAAGGAGTATTTTCATGGGACTTTTTGATAAGATGAAGCAGGCCGCTTCCGCCGCCGGTGGAAACCAGACCGTCACCTTTACCTTTCAGGAACTGCCGGAAAGCCTTGCCCAGATGCAGGCGCTGCCGGAAGCAAGCCTTGACACCCCCTTCAAGACCGCGGCCCTCACCGTCTGTGCGCTGTGCGCCTACGGCGCCGACAAGAACATCGGGAAGGAGATGCTCAACTGGCTGCGCGGTCCCCGTCCGCTGAACGGGCAGGATATTTCCTTTTTGAACGACCGCTTCCGGGACGGCAAAAGCTACATTCCCTTCTCCTACTTTGTGGGTGCATCGCCGGAAAACGGCTATACCCCCCGCCAGCCCTTCACCCTGCTGGTGGGCAGCAACCACACCTCCAACGTGGAGGAAGGCTATTGCAAGCTGTTTATCCCCTGCGGCGGTGCCGATGATCCCCGCCCCATCAAGCTGCGCCGCAAGGGCAACGGACAGTGGTTTCTGTGGGAGCAGTACCTGATGACCGGCATCCGCATCCCCACGTCTGCCGACCCGTGGGCGTGAGATGGAGGGCCTGACCATGAAGCTGTTTGCCGCTCTGCTGGCGCTGACCCTGAGCCTTGCGGGCTGCGGGCCGGTGGACGGCGACCCCATCCGCTCCGGCGCGGCAGCTTCGGACAACGCTTCCCGGCCGGACGCTGTGACCGTGGCGCAGCTGCGGCAGCAGGCCGAACAGAACGGCAGCCTTGCCGCAGTGCTCTATCTGGGCAGCGTCCCGGAGCGCACCGCCGATGTGGACGCTGCGCTGGACAGCCTGCAGGAACAGCCGTGGCAGTTTGTTGCGGACATCCCGGCAGACCACCGGGTCACAGCACCGGGCGGCGGGCGGGAGCTGTACTGCATCTTTGCTGTGCGCAGGCAGGATACGCTTTTTGTCTACGAAAAGCAGGACCCCCAGTACCCGCACCAGACAGGCCGGGAGCTGTATTGCGGGCGGGATGGTCAACCCGTGCTGCTGCTGTGCAACGGCACCCCGGACGCCCCCGACACCACGGCGGTGGTCTACTGCACCACCGGCCGCGCGCTGGACTGGTCGCCCCGGCTTTCTGCCGGGACCGGCAGCCCGGAGCCGGTGGAGGGCGTAGACGATTTTTCCCAACACCCAACGCCCGGCGCTGCCCCCTGAGGTGCGCCCCGGCAGGGCATGAGAAAGGAGAACTTATGAAAAACCTGAAGCTTCTGGCCGCCCTGCTGGCGCTGGCCATCGGTCTGGCGGGCTGCGGCAAAGGCAGCAGCACCCCCAGTTCCAAGCCCGAAAAGATGCTGGACGGAGACAACATGATCGCCTCCAATACCCAAAAGCAGGAATATGAGGAGCCGGAGGACGTGAACTACATGCGCCTTCTGGCAGGGGAGGACGAATACCGCGCCTGTGTGCTGTATCTGGGCGGCTCCTACGAGATCACCACCGATGTGCAGCAGGTGCTGGACAGCCAGACCGACCTGCGGGAGCTGTGGGGCTTTGTCTACGACATCCCGCAGGATCACTGGGTCGTGGCACCGGATGGCGGGTGCGACCTGTACTGCATCTTCCCGCAGGACCCGGATACCACTCTGTTCGTCTACGAGACGAGCCTGACAGACGATGCCGAAAACCCGCTCCAGCGCGGGAAACAGCTCTATTACAGTGAGGACGGCCAGCCCATCCTGCTGCTGTGCAACATCAGCGATATCGTCCCCAACACCGAGGTGGAGCTGTACCCCAGCACCGGCGAAGAGCTGGTCTTCAGCCCCTTCCTTTCCGGCGAGAACGGCCATGTGGTGGAAGCCGAGGGCGTGTGCGACTTTACCATCTATCCGGAGGGGGACGACTGGGAAACCATCACCAGTCCGTGGTCGCTGGAAGGCAACTGGCTGGAGATTGCCCGCGACACCGACGAGGGCTATTCTGAGACCGACCCGGCAGACGCTGACCGGATGTGTTTCCTGCCCACAGACGCCGACACCGAGGGCAGTCAGCTGCCCCTGACCGCCAGCTACATCACCCCCTATCCGGAGCTGAACGTGGAGGAAGCGGACCTGTTCTATCAGGAGGGCACCCCGGAGGTGCCCTTCCAGACCAATCAGGAGTGGTACGCTACCTTTACCGGGGAGGACGGCTCCCGCTACGCTGTCACGCTGGAGGACGAGGACACCCTTGCCCTGAAGTTCTATCTGGACGGCAACGAGAGCTACCTGAGCCTTGTCAATACTGTCTACTTTGCGCGGCAGGAGGCCATGGGCTGACCGCTGCCGACCCACACCGGGAGGAATGCACCATGAAACACACCAAAAAGATCACCATCCTCCATTCCAATGATCTGCACGGAGATTTTCTGGCAGAGCAGGTGGACGAAAATCTGGTGGGCGGCGTCTCCATGCTGTCCGGCTACATCGAAAAGGTGCGGGCCGAAGAGCCCAACACCATCTACGCCATTGCGGGCGATATGTTCCGCGGCTCGGTCATCGATTCGGAGTACAAGGGCCTTTCCACCATTGAGATCATGAACGCCCTTGCCCCGGACATCGTCACCATCGGCAACCACGAGGTGGACTACGGCATCGCGCATCTGCTGTTCATCGAAAAATGCGCACGCTTTCCCATCATCAACGCAAACCTCTACATCAAGAACACCCCCACACGGCTGTTCACCCCCTACAAGATCCTGCGGGTGGACGGGATGAACATCCTCTTCATCGGCATCATCACCCAGGACGTCATCAACCAGACCAAGTCCGAGTCGCTGGTGGGGTCCTTTGTGGACACCGCTGCCGCCGCTGCCGAGGTGGGCAAGATCTGCAATGCCCACAACAGCATCGACATCGATTTTACCGTGCTGCTGACCCACATCGGCTTTGAGGAGGACCGCCATCTGGCCCGTCAGCTGGACCCGGCGTGGGGGGTGGACCTGATCATCGGCGGCCACAGCCACACCTATCTGGAACATGCCGTGGAGGAAAACGGCGTGGTCATTGCGCAGGCGGGCACCGGCACCGACCAGATCGGACGCTTTGACATCATCGTGGACACCGACAACAACTGCATCGATTCCTACACATGGCACACGGTACCCATCACCGCCGAGACATGCCCCCGCAACCCCGCCATGGAGCAGGTGCTGCACCGCTTCACCAGTCAGGTGGACGAAAAGTACAGCCACATCGTAGGGCGCTTCCGCCGGGAGCTGACCCACCCGGAGCGCACCCGGGAGACCGAGCTGGGCAACCTGTTTGCGGACATCTTCACCCGCAGCCTTGGCATCGATATCATGCTCATCGGCTCCGGCAGCATCCGGGCCGAGAAGCTTGGCCCCATCGTCACCTACGGCGACCTCATCGAGGGCTTTCCCTACGACGACGGGGTGTATATGTTCAAGGTGACCGGACAGCAGCTGCGGCAGATGCTGCGCTACATGCTGCGGGAGGAAGCCTACGCCGGGCACACCGAGTTCTACCAGCTGCCCTCCACCCTGCGGCTGCGCTACGACCGCGCCAAGGGCGACTTTGACTACTTTACCTACTGCGGCAAGGAGGTGGGCAAGGAGATCGGCGACGATGCCCTGTTCACCGTGGGGCTGCAGAACTACCACTTCAAAAACATCGAGAGCTTTTTCAACATCTCCTATGAAACCATCTGCAAACTGCAGAAACCCCGCAGCGTGGCCACCTCCTGTCAGGATATTCTGATGGAATACTTCCGGGAGCACGAGAAGCTGGACGCAGCGGTGGACGGCAGAATGACCATTCTGCCCCGGACGGCACTGCCCGGTGAAAGCACAAGCATACAAAGCATCCGCAGCGCTCTGCACATGGGCCAAGACAGTCCGGCAGTGCCGCTGCGGATGCTTTTTTGTCGGCTGCAGTTCCTTTGCGGGCCGACCCCCTGACGCAGGCTGGGCAGAATGATTTTATCATTCCACTGAAATTGCACAAGAGAATATAGAAAGAGGTTTCCTTATGAACAACCTGCTTTCCTACGGTTACAACATGGACACCAACCGGGTGGAAGCCCAGTTCGAGGGTGGCACTCCCCTTTCCATTGACTGCATCGCCGTGGAGGACGAGTACGGCAACACCCCGGCACAGCGGGCAGAGCTGGACTGGCTGCTCTACAACAAGCCCTTGGAGTATGCCCAGATGGTGCTGAGTGGGGAGATGGAGCTTTATCTTTCTCTCGGCTGCGACCACGGCAGGCTGGAGAATTGAGCCACAGAAAACGCGCGGCAAAAATGCTAATCGCGCAGCGCGCGTTTCAGCGCGCGATTAACGATTTCTGTTTTTATTGAATTGCAGTCATTTTCTGTCCTTTCCCAAGAAAATCGCGCGTTTCTTTGCGCGTAATAATCGCGCGGTGCGCGTTTTTATCGCTGATTTTCTTTTAAGCAGTATCTCCTTCCGCGCCCTGCTCCTTTTACTTCAATCTTCCCTTCTTCTACAAGCTTTCGAAGAATACGGTACGCCTGATCTTTTGTGTATCCACACAGCTCTTGTGCTTTCTGATTCGTAATCCACGGCTTATGCTTCAGATATTCAAGAATCCGATCCTTTGCCTGAATCTGGCTGACCGTCTTATCCTGCACATAGGCCACATCGGTTTTCACCGTTTCGTAGACCTTGAGGGACAGCATATAGGTCTTGCCGTTGAGTTCCAGAAGCCCTTCGTCCCGGAGAGCGTTCAGAACCTTGTGGGCATTGTCATCGGTTTCCTGAATCGTCTTTGCCGCCTGCTTCAGGGTGATTTTCTGATGCTCCCGGAGATAGTGCAGAATCATCAGCTCCGACAGCGTGAACATCTTGGACCGCTTATCCTGTGTCTCTGCGATGAAACGCACGAAGCTCTGGTTTTCCATCGTACTGCGAAGGGTCAGCCGGACAGAGTTGGGCGTGCTGGCATACTCCGGGTAGGGCTTGCCCTCGGTGAGCATACTCTGGAACATGATGTCTACGCCCTGCCCGGAACGCTGCACATACTTCAGGTGCTGAAGGGTCATGGCAATCAGCTTATTCCGGGGAATGGACTGGTGGGTGATGATGTTGCTTTCGTTGATGTCTCCCGGAAAGCCGCCGGGGTTTTCAATCACGATCTTTGTGGGGTAGTGCTTGACGTAGATCGGTGCCATATCCTCATAGGAGCGGTGCGCCAGCGCATTCAGCAACGCCTCCTGAAAAACCGCTTCGGAGAAATCGTACACCTCCAGCCGGAACAGCCCCACCTGCACATTGGTCAGGCGGTTATAGGTGCGGATGCGCTCGGTCAGCTTATCCAGAATCGAGATCACCGGCTCCTGCATATCCATGCGGTTGTCGTATTCCGTCTGCGCTTCGTCGCTGTAATGGAGGTAGATCACCTCTGCCTGCGGCAGCAACCGGGCAATGGAAGCCGCCTTGCCCACAAACAGCAGCCCTGCCACCGTTACACGCACTTCGTCCTTGTCCATGCGGATCAGGTTCAGGTTGTCCAGAAAGGTGGTATCTGCCAAGTCCGGCAGGGCAGAGCCTGCATCCCGAATCCGCAGCTTCTCTTTCAGGCGGTACACTTCCAGCAGGTCAATGTCGCTTTCGGATGCGCCCTCCACGATCTTTGCCGAAAAATCCGGGTTATCGGCAGGGGAGTACACATCGTTTGCAGGGTAGTCGGGCTTTGTCACATTCCCCAGCCGTCTGTAATAGATGCCGCCGGTGGTGGCAACATGAGAATTGGATTTCTCCACCGATACCACCAGCACCACACCGTCAGAGGTTTCCACCGGCTCGATTTCGGTAAACAGGCTGGGCCGGGTCATATCGTAGATGGCTTCCATCAGTGCCTGCGGGTCGCTTTTAGGGCAGCCCGTAATGGTGCCGTCATCTTCCACACCAAACAGCAGAATGCCGCCCTTTGTATTTGCCAGCGCAACCGCACTTTTCACCGCAAGGTCTTTCCGCTGCCGGTAGTCCTTGCACTTCACCCACGACTTAAACTCCTGCCGGGTGCTTTCCCCGGCAGCAATCATTTTGCGGAGTGCTTGTTCGGTCATGGTGGGGCCTCCCTTCTTAAAAAATTATAGTTCCCTCTATCGTCCCCAAATACAAAACACCATCTTTTCTAAAGGTTTCTACCGTTGCGTTTATCGGCTTTAAGTTCTCCAACTTTTTACTGGAAGTAGACGCAAACCATATAGAAAGACTGTGTTCATTTTCTGCGGTGCCAAGCATAAGTTCGCGGTCTCTTGAACCAAAGAGATCCATTTTCCCGCTATATCGCTTAGTTACGCCGTCATTTGTCTCTGTTTTACTGTATGCCGTATTTTGGGCAAGCGAAAACACACAAATTGTAATATCGTGAATGGTTTCATCAGAAAGCTGTTTAGAAAAGTCGGTAGCGAGATTTTCCACTCAGACACCCATTTGTCATACGGAATACCATGATAGCCTCTAATTTTTGTCGTTCCGTCTATAAACTTATAGCCGTTGTCGATAGCTCCTTGGATTGCATCCATTGCAACACCTTGGTCTCTGCTTCTATGAGCAATTAGATTTGCAAAATCATAAATGTATTTATATTTTTCGCTATCCAGTTCTTGTCGAAGAACCATCAAGAATCCCAATATATCGTATTCTGTAAAATTATTCTCCGCAAGCAAACCGAAGTAATGGGCTATCATCAATCTTTCTTTTTCATCATAGTTCATACTTCCATGATGTTTGCTATGTTTTTTGCCCAAAATAATCACTCCATCACTCTAATCGTACTCTCAATAAATCACTCGTATCTTCCTCATTGTTCAGGTATCAAAAGGACTTGCGCATACATGGACAATTCAATGTGGTAACCATCCTTGACCGTCAGTCTTGCCTTTTCACCATTGCTTGATAATTGAAGGGATGCACTTACATCATCGGAGTTGGAATCGGGCACAACAAAAACGGCAGACTGCTTTGCTTTGTTTTCGACTGTATAATTTCCAGCGGGAACTGTGTACCGAACATATTTATAGCCACTCTTAGTGGTCGCTTCTTTTCCGTAATCACCCAGTTCACCATCCGTCAACAGAATAGAGCCATCAGGTACATTTCCAGCGTCAGGCTTCAAGTCTTCGTTCTTGTAAAGAAAATCATCCGTTGCTCCATTTTTTTGTATCCTTAATAGAATAGATTTCATCATCAATCGTGGCTATCTGAATATATATCTTTCCGTTAATCTGTGCATTGTATCGGCTACCAGCAGCCCAATCATCGGTCTGTTCTAGCCAATTCACATCATCCAGTGTATAATCAAGGCCTGCAAGCGGAAGTGCCGCTTCTTCCATCACACTAGCGTCTGATTCTGCAGTTCTTTTAGCTTCTTCTTCCTTATCATATGGAAGCATCATTCCGGCAATAAAACCTACCAACAGAACAGCCAGCACTATCAAATCATTCTTAAGACTGCGTTTTTCACGCTTAGCAGCCATCCTCAAGAGAACGCACATAACTCTTATTGCATAAAAAATCAACCCAAATAAAAATGCAACACCAATATACCCCAAATCTTTTTGAGACACTGAATAGCACACACCGTAGCCAAGATATGCTATCGCTACGCCACACAATATCCTTTTATTTTCTTTTCCTCTAAGCGTATTGATTATTTCATATATTCCAAGCGCAAACCCGACAAACGCAAGAAGCACTCCTAGAATTTTCATTTTATAGATTCCTCCTTTTCGACGCTGTAAAGCAATTATAACACAGAATACAACCCCTTTGTAGTCGTCTTTTTGATTTTGCAAGAAACTTGGTCGATTGAGTGATTGTTTCTATCCCGATTCTCTCCATCCGTTCCTCGGATATGCCAAGCGCATCTCAAATGCACAAACGACTGCGCTATTTCACCATGGTGAATGCGCTTGTCGTTCCGCTGGTCAAGGCCATGGGCAAGCGGATCAGCGCACTGGCCGAGGACGAGCAGCGCAGTTGATGGGCGTTTCTCTTGGGTTTCCAAAGGGGTGCGGGTCGCCAGTGGCGACCTCAAAATGCAGCACATTTTGAAGCACCTGACCGAGCCGACAGGCGAGAGGCAGCACCCCTTTGGCACACGACTTTGCCTGCAAAGTCTAGTGCGTTACACCTTGGTTCCGGCTGATGAAGTTTGAAAGCGGCTTCTATGCCAAGCCCGACACCTCCAGCCCGCAGGCTGTA
>OHTA01000416.1_pt1 | contig 29816 bp, 14 predicted proteins | sample 1578851 | NCBI WGS metagenome assembly OHTA01 (sample SAMEA3879578, study PRJEB24766) | human gut metagenome | biome: human-associated habitat; feature: feces | place: USA | collected 1985/1987 | reverse complement strand
TCCAGGCTGAAGTTCTTTTTCGTAACAAGTTAATCCTATGGCTGTATTTTCTTCTATCGGGAAGTTCTGATCCGAAAATGTCGTTGAGTATTTGTTCTCTTTGTTAGCAAGTAATAGCGGTGAACCAGAAAAGCTATACACAATTTTCCCATCCCGTAAAAAATTGTTTCCTTCAAATGAATAGGTAGAGCCTTTTTGAAAAAGACTTTTCCCGAATCGATGATCTTTCCCAGTACCTCGAATACCAGTTCCAAATGATGCTAGCTTGTTTTCTTGAGTAGGATTACTTATTCGTACTTGAATATGTTGGATAGAATTGTCTACATGTTGTTCAGATGCACTCCACCCGAACATATTAATAGAATAATTTAATCCATTATCATTCCACGTATATTCAACGATGGGTATCCAGCCTTGATAAAATGTTTTTTGTGTAGCTAATAGCGGTGTCTTATTTTTTCCATAGAAAAAAAACATTTCTGATTCGTTGGTATATATTGCTCCATCGTATGTAACTTGTACAGGACTAGGAGTGAATGGAATACCTATAACTGTTGTTGTTTTAGGAATGTAACACCATTCTTTGTTGGGATCATAAAATTGTTCATCATGCATATTGTAGCTATTGGCTCCATTTATAGCAGGGTAATAGGGATTTTGTCCATTGATATATGTACAAAGCGCAAATAGTCCAATTTCTAATAAGTATTTCTTCATATGTCATTTATTTGATATAAAACGGGCTGTATTGTTAAAATACAGCCCGTTAATTTTACTGTATTATTAATTTTTTATTTCCATAATTCGTGCTGCTTTAGTGCTCCAGAAAAACTTTTATCTAAAGCACTTTGTGGAACAGGCCATACATAATATTTAGGATCGTTGAATATACCCTCTGATAAGAAGATACCTCCCTTTTCTCCATCGGGAATTTCAAATAATTCTTCTTTAGATGGGTCGTTTAGATCTGTGCGAACGTATATTTTGTCCATATATTTTTCCACAGATCCGTCAGACTTATATTTGGCAATATGCATAGAATAAAACTTTCGGTTCATAACTTCTTCTCCAATACCCCATCTTCGGATATCCCAGTATCTTTTCCCTTCTCCAAATAGTTCTACAGCTCTTTCATTTCGGATTAATTCCCGTAACTCTGCTTGACTTGAATGTGTAGTAGGTGTGATAGCCGGCATATTGACTGATGGACGAGCTCTTAATTTAGAGAGAGCATTATACACTTCAGAGCAAGGACCTTGTGCTTCATTTAATGCTTCTGCATACATCAATAATAATTCTCCGTATCGATAGACAATATAGCTAGCATATCCTTGTTCTCCCGGTCTGAGTCGTTCCCAATATTTTATGTTAATATATCCCGAAGGTGGTTGATCTAATACATTGTAGGTACTAAGCATGTAGTCATAATTAGATTCAGAAGGATCTAATGTATTGGAAATCCATGGGTCTCCATCAATGTAACTACATATATTCCCGGGATATAAAGTGGTTAATTCTAGACGAGGATCTCTATTGTTAAAAGGATGTAATGGATCATATAATGGACTTTTCCAAATAGGAAGCCCATCCGTGCATTCATATTTGTCGATTAAAGCTTGTGAAGAGGTAAAATCAGCCCAAGATTCACTACCTTTTGTCTCTCTTGGACCAAAGCCTCGCATATAGTCCAAATGAGTCGCAATATCTTTAAGTTTAACTCTTTCAAAGATGATTTCTTTTTGTGCATCTGCATTTGCCTGATAAGCAGCAATGAATAGTTTTTGATAATCATCTGCTAGACCATAACCCATAGCATTTGCTTCGTCGATTGCTGCTTTAGCCGCATCTGCTGCTGTTTGATAAGTGGCATCTGGTAAAGCTTCTTTATAACGACTTGCTGTATATAATAATAGATCAGCTTTTAAAGTTAAAGCTACCAATTTAGATAATCGACCTCTTTCTCGGTTTGTACAAGTAATACTAGGTAGATTTTCAATGGATTGATTTATTTGCATAAGCGCTTCTTTAAAAACTTCTTCCTTAGGAGAAGAGGCAACATCTGAGTTTTCTACTGAAAGAACCTCTCGTACTATAGGAACATTTTCATAGGCTCTAAGCATCATGAAATATCGATAGGCAAGAGAATATTGAGCTGTTCCCATACAAATTTTTCTTGTCTCTTCTGATATATTTGCAGATTCGATATTTTCCAATAGAATATACGCATTTCTTATAGGTGCATAATCCCAATAATAAGATGCAGTTGATGTATTGGGAGTTAACGTTCCTATGCGAAGATCTCCAAAACTCCTGTTTCCTATTTTTGCAGATTTCTGAGCTACTAAATCGCTACAAAAATCAAAATAAACAGTATTTAGTGCTGGTGTGAAACTATCATATAATCCATCGGCAAACAGTTTGAAATCATTATCTGTTTTGAAGAATATTTGATCTGTTACACTATTTTCTGGAATTTTTTCCAAAAAATTATCACAAGCAACACTACATGATGCTATAAAAGCTAATAATATATAATTTCTCTTTTTCATATCTTATTAATTAGAAATTTACTTGAACACCGAAACTAACGACTCTTGGTACTCCAAAGAAAGCGGATCCATCATCAGTAAAGTTCATGACAGATTCAGGATCAATATGCTCTTTATATCCAGGAGCTATTGTTAATAAGTTTTCTGCAGTTAAATAACAACGTAATTTGGATATTCTCAGACTTTCTAACCAAGCCGATGGTATGGTATAACCAACTTGGATATTTTTCAATCTCAGATAGCCAAAATTACGTAAATGATATTCACATGGTCCAGAAAATAAAGTTGAATATTCGTTGGCAATCCAATTGTTTTGTGTTAAACGAGGCTGATCTGCAAACTTATCTGGATTAGTTTCTGTCCAACGGTTGTTGTAGTTATCTTCAAGAATACTTAAAGATGCTCTAACTCCAGTTAAATATGTTCCTCCATTATTACGATAATCCCATCTTTGTCCTACTCCATTAAATACTGCCATAAAGTCAAAATTTTTGTAAGACCCTCCAAAGCTAAATCCATAGAAATAATGAGGTGTTGTTGTTCGTTTATCTGCTACTTTATCTTCTGGAGTAACTTTACCATCTTGATTTGTATCAATGAAAGCTATATCTCCTGGTCTTGTTAAATTGGAAATGAAAGCATGATTGTCAATCTCGTTTTGGTCAACAAATAAGCCATTTGTACGGTATAAATACAAAGAATTTCTAGGCTTTCCTTCTGCATTATATGTATTACTTCCTTTTTGTACCAATCCATCACCAAATGCCGGATCATACGAACCAATACCTCCAAGACTAACGATTCTATCCCTGTTATCAAAGAAGTTAGCACTGATGAAGTATTTGAAATCTCCAATTTGATCATTCCATTTTAATTCGATTTCATATCCTTTGTTATCAATGGTATAACAGTTTTGTATTGGTGCTTCAGCTCCGAATGTGGAAGGAACTACAGGACGACCTATAATTCCATTTGTCCGGTCAAAAAATACATCAACAGATCCTGATAATTTATTATTGAAGAATCCGTAATCTAAACCAATATTGGTTGTTGTTTTCTTTTCCCAAGATAAATTCAAATCTACCGGACTTCCGATCTGAGCGATGGAGGATAATCCATTACCAAATGGATATTGGTTTGAGGTTGATATTTGGATAGCAAATGGATATAATTCGGATCCTTGATTACCTAATTGACCCCATGAAAGACGTAATTTCAAATTACTCAACCAATCAATGGATTGCATAAAGTTTTCTTGTTGTATTCTCCAAGAGGCTGAGGCTGAAGGGAAAAGTCCCCATTTACGGTTGGGAGAAAAACGAGAGGATCCATCGTATCGAATGGTTCCTTCAAAAATATATTTATTTTTGAAGGTATAATTCGCTTTACCAATGAAAGATGCAATAGACCACTCTGTTGCTTTTGAAGTTCCTACTATATCACTTCCTGAACCAGATGTCCCTGATATTTCTCGGATTTCATTGGTTGGAAATTTATTAGCAGAAGCCCCGATATTATCTGTTCGATTTTCTTCTGATTGGAAACCTGCCATTACATAGATATCATGATTATCATGAATGTTTTTAGTATAATCTAACATAACTAAGTTATTATAATAATTAGCTCGAGCCCAATCTTCTGAAACCCTTACATCTTGTCTGTTGTATCCAAAAATATTTCCATTCTCATCAATGTAAGGGATTTTTTTATAGAAACTGTTATTTACATCATAGTTGACGCTTGTAGATCCTGAATATTTTATATATAAACCGTCTAATAGTCTGTATCTGGCTGTAATAGCCATTCTTAAACGATTAAATTCATATAAACAATTTCCCCCTTCTTTTACTAAGTAAGCGGGATTGGCACCTAATGTTGCACTATTGTTATATTCTCCGTTAGCTAAATAAAATGGATCTTTTGGTGGGTTACAAATTGCGTTACGCATTAAATCGTTAACAGGATAGGTACTAGCTGGACGTGTAATATTTTCTCGCTGAAAAGAAACACTAGTGTTGATTTCTAAGCGCTCAATGGGTTTATAGTCCACATTCATTAAAAAATTAAATTTTTTGTAATCATCATTGTCAACAAAGCCATCTTGTTGTACAAAATTTCCTGAAGCGTAGAATTTTAATTTATCAGTTCCTGTCCTTAAACTGATAGAATGTGTGTGTTGTAATGCTGTTGTATTATACCAATCTGTCCATTGTGATTTTGCAGGATAAAGAGGATTTGTACTGTTTTCGTATTTAGCAATTTCTTCTGCACTATAAATATCCCCAGAACCATCTAGTCGTGATGCTTCGTTGTTGGCGCGCATCCAATCAGCTGTATTAAGGTATTTTAATTTATTTAACATGGCTAGTTGTTGGAATCCAACATTTCCAGAGTAACTAACTTGTGCCTTTCCTGATTGTCCTTTTTTAGTTGTAATTAAAACAACGCCACCAGTTGCACGAGAACCATAGATAGCTGCGGCTGCAGCATCTTTCAGTATAGAGATATTTTCAATGTCTTCTGGACTAACATTGTCTATTTCATCAACCATACCATCAATTAGAACTAATGGAGGATTACTAGAGAATGTACCCATAGAAGCTCCTCTAATATCAAAAGTAGAAGCTGAGAATCCAGGACGGCCAGTTGTTTGACGTATATTAACTCCCGGAGTAATACCTTGTAATGCAGTCGCTGCTTTAGTTAGTGAGCGGCTTTCTAATTTTTCTGTATCTACTGAAGTTATTGCACTTGTCAAACTTTCTTTCTTTTGTACACCATACCCCACAACCACCAATTCATCCAAAGCCTCAGCATCTTCTTTTAATGCGATAGACAGTTTACTTTGGTTACCAACTTTGATTTCTTGGTTAGCAAATCCAATATAAGAAACAACGAGTATAGCATCTTTGTCTGCTTCCAAAGAGAAGTTACCATCCATATCTGTAATGGTTCCATTGGTAGTTCCTTTAACCATTATATTCGCTCCGATAACAGGCATACCGGTCGGATCAACAACTGTTCCTGTTATTACCTTAGACTGTTGGACACCATCTATAGCTGTATTCTGAGCCAAGTCTTTTCGACTTAATACGATCTGTTTGTCTGCAATTCGATAAACGACATCGGTCCCTTTGAAAAGATTCTGAAGGACAGACTCAATATTTTCGGCATCTACATCAACCGATACACGGCGGTCTACGTTAATTAATTTGTTGTTATATAAGAAATAGAATTCTGATTTTGCTTCTATTTCATTTAGAACTTCTTCAACGGTTGCATTATTCATTTCGATAGATATGCGTGCCGATTGAGAGTATGATGCTTCAGCGTTGGCTTGAAACAAAAATCCCGCTAATAGAACTGAAGTAATTCGCATACGCATGGGAATTTTAGGTAATAAGTCAAATGATGGCTTAATACTTTTGATAGTTAATAATTTCTTCATAAATTCACGATGGAATAATTAGGTTAAACACTTTGATTATTTCGAATGACTTTTGAAAGGTGAGATGTTCGATAAGTCATTCTCTGTAATTGTAGGTAGGGAAATCTGTGAAGATTTTCCTGCCTTTCCTTATTTAAGGACCTTTTTTCTTCATGGCTACTTAATATTTAAGTTAACACTCTTTTGTCTATTCATTTTATAGACGAATACCTATTTGGGGTACCCTATGAAGAAAAGTGATTTTTTTCAATAAATTTTCAATATATATTTCTATAGAATTAGGACCTATATGGATTTATTAGATAAAGAATCTCTTTATCGTTTGCGGATGATCACTTTCTTTCGTGTAAAAGCCAAATCGCTCTGTTGTTGAGGTTCAATGATTTCGCACCGGATAGGAGCTGTTTTTTCCAGTAGAGAAAGAATTTCTGCTAGTGTCTCCGTGGTAAATGTAGCTGAATACGTATAATCAAAAATTTCTTTTCCTTGTAATTGAATATTTACATTAAAATGACGTGAGAGTTGTTTGGCTATTTCTTCCATAGGTGTACGACGGAATACGAGTTTGCCGTCTTTCCATGCTGTTTCTACGAGTAAGTTGGCTTTCCGAACTTGCATTTGTTGGGTATGTCGGGAGTAAACTGCTTGTTCCCAGGGTATTAATTCTTGGCTGCCAGGCTGATTGATTTGGTCTATTTGGATATGGCCTTCTGCCAGTGTTGCTTTGATATCGGGTTCTTCAGCGTAGGCTTGTACATTGAATTCCGTTCCATAAGCACTTACGGTAATACCATCAGATGTTTGTACATCAAAACGATGATCTTTATCTGATTTTACTTTAAAGAAAGCTTCTCCAGAAAGTGTAACCTGGCGCTTGTCTTCAGTAAAATGTTCGGGATATGATAATGTGGATCCTGAATTCAACCAAACTTCAGAACCATCTGATAGTGTAATTTTAGTTCTTACGCCATAAGCGGTTGTCGTCTCTAATAATCCAATGGGCTTGGACTTTAATGTGTTTGTCTGATAGTACAAGTATGCTGAAAGACCTAGTAACGGAAGCAATAGTATGGCTGCAATATTGCGTATCCATATCAGTAGTTGACTTTTCTGCTTGTGGTGGTGCATACGTGCATGGAGTTGATGCCAGTTTTTTTCTACATCAATTCCTTTCTGCATGACAAGACGATCAACTAATTCTAATACGGGCTGTACATCATCATCTGCTTTATGTTCATATTTTTCTTCGAACTTCTTATCCATACATTGTACCTTATTTTATATATAGACGTATTTCATACCTCTTTACCCTAACCAATGAGGGTATAGAATCAGTAATATGGGTAAATAATCTTTTAACTCAATTCGTAAGAACTTGAGAGTTCGTGTCATATAGGCTTCGACTGTTTTTACGGAAATTTGCTTTTCTTCTGCGATTTCCACATACGTTTTGCCGTCGAAACGATTCATTCGGAATGTCGAAGCTATTTGCTCCGGCAGTTTATCAAGAGCTTGGTTTAATAATGATTCCAGTTCTTGAGTGGTATATAAATCCTCATATTCTTCTTCTGTATCTTCTTCTAATCTTTTTTCAATCCATCGCTTCTCAATTTCTTGCTTGCGAATTAAATCAAGACAGGCATTTCGCACACTGGTGATAAGAAAATTTCGGGCAGAAATCTGTATATCCAGATCTTTCCTGTTTTTCCAAATACGATAAAATGTTTCCTGAACAATGTCTTCGCATGTTTCCATCTCTTCCAGATACCGATGGGCAAATACACATAGAGGAGCAAAGAAGTCATAAAACAGAATACGAAAAGCATCTTCATCGTCTTGAAGAGATACTTTCCGGAAAAGCATATCTGTTTTATCTATCTGTATTTTATTACCCATCTTCAGCTTTGTCAATATGATTTGTAACCAGTACTGGCACGACTTATTTCAATACTTGAACTTTCCTTTTCTTTCGACTTATCATATTATCCATTTTCAATCTAAAAATGACTGAAATCAATAGTAAATAGGGATAAATATTCTGTCAAGTCTTAAAAATTTTATCGCAGGATTTATAAAAATCATAAATCAGCCTTAGTTGTGCCAGAACTTTGTTTTATTGTTATAAATCTTGACAAATATATAAATTTTTTATAGAAAAAGCTATGCTTTCAATTTATGCTAATCTTTTTCCAGAAACACGCCGGTTTTTGATAAATACCCGGCATATTTTGATCAAAAGCCGGCGTGTTTTTCTATCATCTCAGGACCACTGATAATGAGACTTCTTTTTGCGAACGAAAGACTGTGAGTGTAATCTTATCTCCTGCCTTATGCTCTTTTAAAGCTTCTTTGAATTCTTGGGTCGTGTTGGTGGGTTGATTATTGACTTTCAGAATCACATCGTTTGTCTTTAGCTGCGTGTGCATACTTTCCAAAGGATTGACAGAAAGGACATAGACTCCACGTTCTGAATCCATTCCGGTAGCTGAACGTTCTCCTAAAGTAGTCAGATTTTTGATTTCTACACCTTGCCATACTTCTATTGGTGCTTCAGAGTTACTGCGGGAAACTATGGGTGCCGGCATTTCCGGTTGGCGGGCAATAGATTTCAACCGAGGAGATTGTACTCCGAATTCATCCATGGGGAAATTGTGAAATCCTCCTTTTACTACAGCTTCTGCATCGTCGGATAAGGTGAAATCTCCAGCTGATGGATTGGCAAAGACGACTTCGCAGACCAATGAGTGTGTGTCTGTTCCATTCTTTTGGGCCGTCAGTAATGCTGTGGAATCGGTAAAGATGTTGTAATCTGTCATCAATCCCCATTGACGCACTTGAATAGGTTTGTAATCCGTCATGACAATATTACGGGTAAAGATGTCTCCACTTTGCAGGAACCAGACGTGCGGATGGAAAGAGTTGTTGACTATGATATTATTCTCCACGATACGATAGAATCCTTCGCGTAGCTTGATACCTCCATTCAGACACAGGTTATTGTAAATATGATAATTGGAAGAACCGTCGTCCAAATCGATATCCCAACCCCGGTCGCAACGGAAGCGGTTGTGACGGATGGTTGTTGTCTTGACAGCATCCAATAGGATCAGTTCCGGATGGTTGGCTGTCATTTCTTCCATCGTCTTATAGTCCGGATGCCAGAAACGGTCTCTTCCCCACGAATTGAAAGAACCATGATCTCCGGTTTCCTTCACGGTGTCGAATATATCATTGTATTCAATGATGTGTCCGCCCCAGGTTCCTTCGCTTACATTGATTCCGGCACGCGGAGTATCGTAAATACTGTTGTGAGAAACGGTGATCGACTGACACATGGACAGTTCAATTCCGGTGATTTGTTTTTCAAACAGACCGATTTTATGGATCAGATTATCTTTAACCAGGCAATCGGCCGGATAATTGTTCCCTTTCGGACCTTTCTCCCGATCCAACTGATCGAAAGGAACAAACTGACTGTATTCGAAACTGGGTGAACGTACACATTGCGGATCTCCTACAAAACAGATCGCACTGGCTCCTATATTCGTGAAGTGAGAACCGGAGACTTCAGCGTCCCGATTGTATTTGGAGAAGAATACTGCATTACCACCTAAGTTATAAAGATCACAATCCGATAATGAACAATGTTCTGTTCCTTCCATAAAAATGGCTGCTCCCCGATAGATGGTCCAGTCAGAACGTGACAACGGTTCGTAGGCTTCCATAAAGGTGCGTACTGTCTGGGTTAACTGCAATCCTTCCAAGTGAATATTTGCTGCCGGTTCGGAAGCAGTTCCCCGGATCTCAAACAGATGCTTTAGTTGGGGAGTTTCTACGACAGCCTGTTCCATATTCTCTCCTGGCATAGGATAGTAATAAAGCAGTTTCTTCTCTGCGTCAAAGAACCATTCCCCCGGAGCATCCAGTTCTTCGAAGATGTTCTCGACCATACGATTGTCCGGATGTAATCCGGACTGGCGGTTATTTTGCCATCCGCCTTCCAACGTAAGCTGGTTCTTATTGTCTTTTCCGGTAATTCGGTAATGAAAGTCGCCCCAGTCACTCCGGTGCATGGCATGTAAGTATCCGGTTTCCGGATGTTTCCACTGTTTTACCCGTGAAGGAGTGGTGGCTTCAGCGGATGTTCCGTTGAAACGGATTGCCTGTTCATCATAATTCGGGTAGCGAGCCATGTGTCGGATTTCTCCATTTACCAACAGCATATCCATCAGGACCGGATCTGTTATTGGGGCTTGCATGATACCTTTCTTGTAAGGTTTCCAATCCAAATCCAATTTCTGTCCTCCGCTGATTACTACTTTTTCTCCCGGATACGAACGGATATTCAACGTCTTGCTCCGATTACCGTCTGCCGTCGTCAGTACGATGGTTTTCTGCAACCGATAAGTTCCTTCCCGCAGGAATAAGGTTACTTCTCCTGATGCTTTCCGGGCTTCTTCTAAAGCCTTTTCCAGAGAAGCAAAAGGCGCTTCTACAGAACCCACATTGCTGTCTTTTCCTTCAACAGATATAAAGTATTCGGTTTGGGCATAGACACCAAACGAACTTAGCCAGAAGCAGACGGCACTTATTAATTTACTTGTTTTCATAACGGATACTTATTTCTTTTTTTCCAGTTTGATTAAACATCCGCCTCCCGACAACAATTCCTGTTCGAATGTCTGATTCTGGCGGCGTGTTATGGTCTTTATCTCTATCTTCTTCCGATTATCGGGAGCATCATAGGCTACTTCCAAGGTATATTTTCCTTTCGGTAAGAAGTCCAATGAGCAGGAGAACTGTCTGGCTTTTTCTCCGTTCAATACACTGATATACCAAACATCTCCTTTCCGTCGGGCCAATGCTGCCAATTGTCCGATTTCACTTTCCGGAAGTACAAAGGTTTCATCCCATGTTACGGGTACTTCTTCAATGAATTTCCGTCCCGGGCAATTCAGCATGTCTTCCATATCGGCTGCGAAAATCAACATCGGAGAAGTAAACATGTAAATAGATGCCAGTTGATGTGCAAATGTGATGGAAGGCGGACAAAAGGCCCGGAAATTTAAAGGAGTATAATCGGCCGGACCTGCCAACCAACGGGTAAAAGGTAAGACTGTATTATGATAAGGCCATGCCGGACCCGGAGCCCAACTGTCTTCTCCTCCAACACATTCCAAACCTCTGACAGCCTCTTTGGCTAATAAATTAGGATAGGTATACGAATCTCCTGTCGGCTTGTTTACACCGTGGAAGATAACCATCAATTTTTCCCGGGCTGCTGCTTTTAGGATGTCTTCCATCAATTGTACGGTAAATAGATTTTCTGTATGGAAGAAGTCGATCTTCAAGCCTTTTACGCCTACTTCCGCACATTTCTTCATAAAGGCGGCTCTTTCTTCCGGATCTACTAACCCGATATCTGTTTTGTTGCCTGAACGGGGAGACGAAGAACGCCAAACCCAAATATTGACATTCCGTTCGCGGGCATAATCAACCAGTTCTTTCAACATGGCCCATTTATCTCGTCCTTGTGCTTGTTTTTCGGTTTCGGCCCATAGTTCCCAGCCATCGTCTACTACGACCGATTCAATTCCCAGCTCCGAACATCCATCTACGTATTTCTTATGGTTGGCAACGCTCAAACGATCCTTGCCTTCAACCAACCAGGTGAAGGAAGCCCGTCCGGGTTTGATCCATTCGGTATCTGCACCTTGGGGGAAAAGTGTTTTATCTGGTTGATCACATACACGGGAAAGTATCCGGTTATTGACCAGTCCGTTCAGATCTTTCGCCAACATCAGGACACGCCAAGGAGTTACAATCTCATTTTCTCCTTCTTTCGGAGAGACAATCCAGGGAACATTACGAACCACTTCATGCCAGTATTTAGTTGGAGGTAATCCGGTAATGACTCCGGTTTCCAAATGTCCTTTATTGTCTGCATAGCCAAATTGAACCTGATTGGGAGCTGTACCATACAGAACGGCTCCATGGAAATTGAATAGATTCGCTTCGGTGATGGCTGCATAAATACCTTGGGGCGTCAGGAATGTAGCCGGAGGAGCTAACAATTCCCCAGTCAGTTGATCTGTTTTACGCTCTTGATAAGCTTGGATCCAACCGTATTGGAACGGACCGCTGGCGTACCAGGTGCGTGTCTGAGAAGGAAAAGTAAACGAAGTCGCTTCTCCATAGATACATTTAGGACCCTTGGCCGGTATCCGGTAGCGGAAGGCCACTCCATCATCAAATTCTTGTAATTCCACGTGGAACATCGTCTGTCCCTGCCGTTGGACTACATATGTTTTTATACCTTCTTGGGTTGTATTGGTTGCGGGTTTAAAGGTAACATCTTTTCCTAACCATTGATTGTCCACATTCAATCCCAAGGGAGAAGGTGATATAACCAACTGATCTTCATAACGAACTTCATAAGATAAATCCTGATTGTTCAACAAAAGATTCATCCGTGCTTTTTGTGCCCAGCCGGCTTCTGTGCTCATGCCCAGCAACAAACATAAACCTACATATATCCGTTTCATATTTAATTTTTTAGTGTTCCCATTGATAAGATTTTTAAGTTGGTGAGGCTTTATCCAAGCAGGTAAAACCTATTCAGCGGAATACGGATTTAGGTACTTAGGAGTATAAATCCCGTTACAAATTAATTTTTTGACATCTGTCGAAAAGCTTTACTACATATATGGAAAAGCTTTTCGACGGATGTGCTAAAGCTACGTTCTTACTGGCAAGCATCTCGTAATATACGATGTAAACCTTCCGATATCCGCTGAATGGTTGTATTTGTTTACTCGATTACGAACCAAGTATATCCTTTGGCCGGAATTGTTACCGTCAGTTTCACTTGACTGTTACAATCCAGCGAGTAGGCTTTTGCCTGACCTTCCTGTTCCCGAATCATAGCCTGTTGTTTTAATCCGGTATAATATAAAGGCAATTCAATCTGTCGGGTTATCTCCTGATCTGTCGGATTGAAGAACATGGCTAAGCCTTTCTCTTTTCCTTTCGGATCGACATGCATCAGTCCGTCCCAGTCGCGGGCATCAGGTTTACGTAAATGAATGATGTCGCTATTCAAAATACGGCGATATTTCTTATACCACTGGATGATTTCCGTTACAACTTGTTTGGTTTCCGGTGTATCATACAATCGGGGACCACGGTAACAAGCTTGTACTCCGGCTCCATAATTCTGGAACATCAATGTCTTATACTCATACAAATGCTCATGCAATGGTTCTAAAGTAGCAGCTTTACCACCGCCGTGATATTCTACCAAAGGAACAAAGCTCCATAAAGAAGAAGGGATACGTTCCCAGGTACAATCATAATTCAACTGGCGTGTATGAATCAGCTGGCGGTCACGAGGTAAAGACCAGTTTACTTCCCGATACCCGATACTCGTTTTAGTCGAACCGTTTAAGAAATAGAAGTCGGGTACATTCAGGTAAATGCCGTTCTCACACATCCAATGATACAGGTCGGTTATCTTATAAAACTGGTTCCATTGCGAATCATTCAAGCCTTTATGATGGCTGTGTGTTGTTGAGGCACAAACATCTCCCGGATAAGAACCGTCGTGTTCAAAGCAACGCATGCCTGTCTTCTCGAAGAAAGTCTTGATCTTGTTGAAGTATTCATATCCCCAGTCGCTGCACAGACAAGGCGAACTTCCGAAGCGCATACCACCTCGTTTACCGGTTTTCGGGTTGATGACATCGACTTCATCACTGATCCAACGGCTGGCCAGTAATGAATAGCAACCCATTTCGATACCTTTGCTGCGGGCATAATCAACCAGTTCCTTGAATTTGGCAATGTTTTCTTCCGAAATGTCTTCGGCATTGGCTCCCGAACCGAAGCTTAGAATAATCATTTCGTATCCGGTTTCCGCACATTGATCTACGGCAGTCCGGACAACAGCCGGATCACTGGATGTCAGATGCATGAAAATCGGGTTTTCCGTTGTCCAAGGAGCAATTGTCTTGTAGAAATGACGGGTAAACAATCCTTTTCGTTCCCGGTCAAAGCTGTCAAAAGGCATCTCATAAACCCGGAACGAACTGAATTTCCCTTTTCCCGGTATCAGTTGATCCGGTCCGATTTGTGGAGATACGTCCAAGATACAAGGAGTTTCCAACGGATAATTCCGTTGTGAAGTATATTCCGGATCTTCTACCCATTTTTCGGTAATATCTGTATCCCGTTCCGTAAATGTTCCTTTGCAATTATAATCACTTTCGATATGGATGTTCGGCAATAAGAATTTGGAAGGATCACCATCGCTGGGCGACTCCGGTTCGGCAAAGGCCAGATATTCCAGTTTGAAATGATCTACATTGATTGGTAAAGAAGAACCGTTCTCTACTTCAAACCATTTCCGGATGACCGGGATATGATCATAAATGGCGAAGTGCAGCTTTAATGTAACCGAACTCAGCTCTTTATCTCCTCGTAAAGTAAAGACAAGCTCCTGCCCTGTTGGCATTTCCTTATTCAAAGCCCAGCGGCTTCTTGCCCATCGGATTGTTTCCTCGATCGGTTTGATTTCAAAGTCTTCTACCAGGAATGATTCTGGAATCGTATGCAGATCGTCCAGCCATTCATTCTTCAGATAACCTCTTTCGGGTTGTCCGGCTAAACCACCAATACTCCATTTCTTACCATCAATCCAAATATAACCTTCATTGCTGACTGCCCGAAGCAGACTTTCTCCCAGCATCCGGTTGGTATAATCTACGGTTGCCAGATTCGGGAAGACGCGGAAAGTACGGGAAACCATTTCATTGGCGATAACAATCCCTTTTCCATCGGGCGTACGATAAATACCCGACTTTGATTTCTCAGGAGTGAGTAGCCAGTCAAAGTCGGTCTGATCAGAAAGCAAAGCATTCCATACCGGCAGCTGACCGATCTTTTGCTGTAATTGTTTTACGACTGCTTCCTGTTGCTGAGGCCCTTCACCCAAAGCATTCGCGTCTACTAATTCCGGTTTTTCTCCGGCATACGTTACTTGTGGATTGACCAGCAATACCTCGTCTCCACTTGCTCCGTCGGAAGTCGGATCAACAAACACTTCCAGCAAACCTCCTTTCTCCAGATTGACATCTACGGCCTTAAATCCGTCTGGCGACCGGAGTAATCCGCTGTTATAGATCTCTTTCCCATCCAGTTTCAATTGGAAAATGACAGATCCTTTACCTATTTGATTGTCTGATCCCACAAGTCCTTTGAATTGTTTGGTATCTTGTTCTTGTGCGAACAAAAGCTTACACCCGTCCACCAAAGGCTGGACTACAAGCGAAGGATCATTCGGTTTTACAGAAGAAGCTGTTACACCTACTTGGGCCGTAAAGCGAATCCCTTTCCCATCCAGTTTGATCTTGGCAATGCTTTTAGCCTGTAATCCTAAAACATCAGTACGTGTTTGTCCGTTAATGACTGCCGGTTCTCCTACAACCGTTTTCCCATTTACCACGCTTCCATATTCCTGCCAGATCTTTGATAAGTCCAGATCATTTAATCGGATGCTCTGCTGGCTGTATGCTTGCAAACAGAAAGCCAGTGCTCCTGCTATTATTAATTTCCCCCTCATTTTCTATTTCTTCTTTTTATATTATTAGGCTTTATAAGATGAATAGACCAAAGCCTGCTAACTTTATTTCATGTCGTTCATGAATATCGAATGTTCTTTCTCCGGTTTATCTTCGCTCCAATAGCGGAAGTATTCGATTTGGAATTCACCTCCGTTGTCGGTATCGCTGGGTAAACCCCACCAAGAAGGAAAGGCTTCACTATCAAAGTTGATGGTTTCTGGTGAATGCCAGAAGTCATTCTTTCGCCGACGGATTTCCTTTCCGTCCACATACCAAACCAGTTCGTCTCTTGTCCATTTTAAACCTGCCACAAATGAACGCTCAACCCACGGTATCTCACTCATAAATTCTACATGGTCACTGATCTGCAAATCATGAGTTTTGATAATATAGTGTGAGGTCGCAAAGTAAGTCTTTGGATAATTAGGTAATGAATCATGACGTCCACAGATTTCGAAGATATCAATTTCCTCCTGTTTGATGGAGTCCTGAACATACAGCCAAAATGCACTCGATAATGCGGAATTCATCGGTCTGCATTTGATTTCGAAGAAACCGTAAAGCACTTTCTTCTTACTTTGGACAGCTGCAGAAGTAAATGTATGATATCCTTCCGGAGCATTTGGGACTTGTTCCCGCTTCCCGGAAAGAATCAGCTGACCGTTTTCCACCCGTACATTCTCCTGGCGGAAGAGTGAAGGCTGTCGTCCGATCCAAGTTGGATTATGATCAAACCATTTCGCCGTATCTAAAGATGTACCTTCAAATTCATCACTGATTTCTTCATTATAAGTCCAATGCTCAGTACCTATTGGAGCAACAGGAGCCGGAAATGCTGAATCTGTTTTTACGGAACAAGATGTATAAATACTTGCCAGCAAGCAAGCTATACCGGTTTTTACGGACATACATAATACAAGTCTTCTATTTTTCATGATCTTCGATTTTATGAATCGGTTCACAAACCGTGAATTCCATATTGAAACAAAATACAAAAAAAGGAATTATTTCCCTTTCTCTTTATAACAAAATAGAGGAATATTCATCTGATTCCGATATTTTGTTATTTTCAGATCTACTTTACCTTTGCTAAATTCAAATCTGAAGGTGTTATGACAAAACGATATTCTTGTTTTACCTGGATACTATTGAGTGAAGGTACCACGCACTTTTTCAGATCCACATTTTTCTCGAAGTAGATAGGTTCATCTATAGACTTTAAACCGTCTATCCGAATTATTAACGGATTTACATCTGCAGCATCTTTCAAGCGATCAACACTAACGATCCAATCTGTTCCGTCATAATATGAATCAGCTACTAATTGTCCATCTTGGTAAAGATTGGCTACATCTCCTTGGTAAGAAATGTTCATACGGGTTTCTTCTTCTCCTCCTGTCGGTCGTGGAACATAAACCTCATATATTCCGATATGTTCTTCATCCGCATACTTCAAAGGTTTGTTTTTATCTTTGATGATATGAACCGGCAAGCTTTTTTCGGAAGATACCCAAGTACCATCAGTATTCCAAACCAGACGTTCTCCATTCTTCAGTAAGATTTCTATTTCTGAAGCTACAATTTCATTATCTGCCAGAATAAAGGAAACAGAATTCTTTTCTGTTGTTAAAAATGAAGTGACATCCGCTTTATAATAATCGCCAGACTTCTGTGCCGCAACTTCTTTTCCATTGATAAAACACGTTGTGTTTGAAGAAGTAGAAGCAAAACGTAAGCAAGCTTTTTCGATGGTTGATAATGTATGTAATATAAATGTTCTTGCCACCTCATTCCCTTCTGTGGCACTTATCCACTGGCTATTTTCCAAAGGAGACAAAGCTTTGAACTTGGCTTGTATATTCCTTGATTCTTTTTGATAAACTTGTCTTCTAAATTGACCGTTATTGTAAACCTCAATTGCTGTTTCCGGATTGTTATCAATTAAGACAATGTTTCCATGATCACTTACAAGTGTGGCGTTTGTCAAAGCTATGAATTCTTTGCCTTTCATTTCTCCTTTCCAGATCAAATCAGATTCTTCTTCTGTCAAAGTTATGAAGCGGACAATAGCCCCATCCTTACGTTCTACTTCAATGATACAATCTTTGCCTGCTTTTAACTGGTTGATAAACCAGCCATTCTTCCCTTTTTGTACAGAACCGTTTTGGGTACGAACTTCTTGGATAGCCTCATGTGTAAATAGATATTCCGCAGGAATGCCATCATCTTCAAAGAAGAAAAAGGTAGAACCATTTTCTTCTTCCATAGAACATATAGGTTGTACTGTTGCATACTTCAGTAATACTTTATCCATCTGCTGGTTGAATGGCCATAGGAAATAAGTTCCTCCTTGTACCGTGATCTTTTCTCGGGGCATTCGAATCGTTTCATTCTTCAACTTTATAGAGAATTGAACTTTTTCGTAGTCTCTCCGATCATGTTTATATAAGTAATTGGAACAGAATAAGTATCCTTTCCCGCCATCGAAACGGACTGCCCATTGCAGATTGTTTCTATCCTGATTTGAAGTTGGCAGATAAGCAATGGCAGGAGCTAATTCTGTACCAAAATCATTCATGAAATAGTTATATTTTTTCACTTCCTGCATGACTGTTCCTAATGTCCCAAATTCCCGGACCGGTGCTTGATAATCATAACTGACACGAGGTCCGGATGATTGCATTGTCGTTACTTGTCCTACCGGGTTGGTTCCTCCTGCATACATGTAATATCCCATCATGTTAGCTCCACATCCCAAACGCAGATTGATCATTTCACCGGCCATCTCTTCCGGTACTACAGCCCGACGATGATAAAAAGCCGTTGTTCCGACACCCACCTCACAAGTAAAGAAAGGGGAATCATTATTTTCTCCACTCAGAGATTCAACCTCTCCTTCTATTTTGATAATATCTGTACCAATATTATCGGATAAACGATTGTAAGTGAAGAACTCGAAATTGCCAGTCGGAATTTCTTCTTTTCCGGAAGTGGTCCACGGTGCCTCTATATAAAAACCGGCATACGGAACAATTTCTCCTTTAGGGTATTCACTATCCATCCAGTGTGTCATGGAATATAAAGGTACATCAAAGCCCAATTGGACAGCCATTTGCTTCAACGTTGTGAGATGAGAAACGATCTGCCCTCGTTTTACATATTCGTTTTCTAACTGGATGGCCATAATCGGACCTCCATCTTTATACATTAATCCTGCAACTTGCTTGTACAAGGCTTCATACCAGCGATGTACGTATGCCAGATAAAGAGGGTCGTTAGAACGTGTTTCCAACTGTTTATGATTAACTAACCAGTCGGGTAATCCTCCATTCCGTATTTCAGCATTGCAATACGGGCCTATACGCAAGTGAACTTTCAAGCCGAGCTCTTGACATAATTCAACGAAGCGACGCAAATTCAGATGACCTTCCCATGAAAGTTGTCCTTCCAGTTCTTCATGTAAATTCCAAATACAGTATGTGGCAACAATATTTACACCAGAAGCTTTCATCTTCAACAAAGCGTCTCGCCAATATCGGGGATTCATGCGGGCATAATGGATTTCTCCCATTACGGGAAGCTGAGGAACGCCTCCTTCTTCCAGGAATAGATTGTTGATCCGGATTTCTTTACCAACAGGTCCTGGATTACCCATATTCAAATAGGAGATTTGAGGTGACTTTACCTTTCTCAAATCTATCTGATATTGGGCGGATACGTTACCTCCAATCCCTAAAATGGCTGTAATAAGCAAGAGCTTCTTTTTCATGATGACATTACAAATTAGTGCGTTGTTTATGTCTTTACTGAGACTGATCTTTCTTAATCCTTATCTTCGAATACAACTTTTAGAGAATCGGATGAATAGTTGCTTAAAGATTCTGATGGACGGATTTCAACCGTTGTTTTACCATAGGGTTGAATTGGAGACAGCTTGGCTTTTCCCAATACTGTCTCTTTACCGTTCACATTACTTACAATCCGTACACTCGTCTGTTTAGAGGCTATTTGACCAAAGTTCTCAACAACTACTTTTATCTGGGATTTCCCGTTGGCTGTGATCACTTCCGGTTTCCGGGCAGATAATATCGGTTCGATATATTTTACCCACGGAAGACGAGTATATCCGAACAGCATTTCTCCATTCTTCTTTTTCCCGAGAAGTTTCGGAGCAAATTCATCTCCTGTGATACCATTTCCTTGACCGTCGAAGATGACGATCAGATCCTTACCCGACTGTTCTGTGCGGATCGGTTTGCAACCTCTTCCAAAGTTGACTTCCGTGGAGGCTCCGAAACGTAAAGACGGAATATCTATTTCTGTTTGCGGATTAAAGTTGGATTCGGCCTTGATCAGAAGACGGATTTCTTTCGTCTTGGCTGTAATAGGCTTTTTATCCAATAATGTCATCAGAACTCCCGGATTCAAAGGGAGGCTGATGTTTTTTGAGCTGTGCCGATCGTTCGGCTTATCTTCATTCTTCAAAGTATCGATAACTGCGAAGTTGGCTTGAATGGCCCGGCCTTGTTCGTCTTGGAAGATCTTGATCCGTTCATATTTAAACCAATCTTCTTTGGTTCCGTCTTTGTGTACGGCAATACCAGGCATATAAGCTTCTCCCGGGTCTGTTACCCATTTGACACCGTCTTTAGAACGCAGATAAAAAGCGACGCGTCCCAACCAGTCATTGACAATGGCATGATATTGAACGGAATCTCTCCATACGACAGGATCTTCGAATTCTCCTTCCACCGGTGGATAAATTCGTTGGTCGCTGATCTGGTTATAGGTTGATAATCCGTCCTGGCTGATCCATACACCGCCTCCACGACAAACCATCAGATACGAACCATCTTCTCGCTGTGTAAAGGTAAGGTTGGATAATCCTTCAATGATTTTCCGGTCGCGAGGATCAAAATCGAATGTATGTTTTGTCCACGGGCCGTTCAGATTGTCTGATAAGTAATAATGATCAATCACATAAATCACATATTTTCCTGACCGTGTTTTGAATGCCTCCGGATTATGCCCTGGACCGATCGTATCCTGAATGTGATACGGACCGAAACGATTATCAGAAGTTGTATGATAAACAATGGAACGAGGCCATTCGTGATGTCCTTTGGGAGAATCTTCCCGCCAGCCACAAACGAACAGATGATATTTTCCATCTTCACCTTTCAATATATTTCCACCCCAATAAGAGCGGATACGATCTTCTATACCATTGTCAATAAAGCGGGGAACAACTTCCTTTGCTCCCCATGTATCAGCAGATAGTTTTCCGTCGGGCATGGGTTGAAAGCGGTCGGCAAAACGTCCGCCTTTTACTAATTGGCTCCATGAAGCCGGTCTTTCTCGTTCTGTAATCTGGGCCATTACCATTGTACTGGTACTCAAAAGAGCCAGCATACATCCTATCCATTTTTTCATACATCAGCTGTTTTTATAAGTTACGTTTTCCATGATTTCCGGTTGTTTTGAATAAGTCCACTGTGAGTGAACGCTTACATAAACAATCCAATGCAAATAAAGGAGTTATTTCCCTTTGTGTTTATAACAAAACAGTGGAATAGTAACACAATTTCGATATTTATTGCTCAATATGTACCGAATGGATACCGGCTCCTTGCAATGTTATAGTCTTTTCCTGACCGGAAACGGCTTGCATACATTGTAGCTGATCATCTCCGGTTGTCTGAACCTGAATGTCCCAACCGGAGGAAGTTGGCTGTATGGATAGAATATCTGTTGTATTGGCCTCAGGACGTACGGCCAGGCCGGCTGCACAATGAATATTCTCTACATGATAACGGCGGACCGGAACCATAAACTTCTTGTCGCCATAGCAGAATTCTGCCTTCACCTCGTCTGAATCACTTTTCCAGTCTGTATTCAGAAGAAGAAGGGTACGGCGATTTCCTTCATCCCATACCGTAAAACCGACATGCGGCGAAGCGGCGATCCAACCTTTTTCGGGTTCTTCCTGAATAGATGAGGCGGCTAAGGTGTGCATGGTCTCTTCGTATGCGGAAACCAACGAGGATGCTATGGGATAATCCGGAGTGGCAAAGTAGATAATCCGGCCATTTCCGTATGGAATTTCATGTTTGCCTGTCATCGACCGATAGTCGTCTCCCAACATTTCCCGGATGATCTGGTCGTTCTCGGGGAATCGGGTGGGCTGGTCCGGTTGCAGTTCGGCATTCAGGTGAGTAGCCGACAGCAGCAAGGTCCCTCCGTCGAAGACATACTTTTGGATTCTTCGGAAATCATTCTCGTCGTAGGTGTTCCAGCCTAAAAAGAGCATGAGCTTGTAACGGTTCATGACATCCTGTGGAGCTTCTACCGGCAGTAAATCAACCGGTCCGTAAGGAGTTGAGGTAAACCATCCGTCCGGTCCGCAGGCATTGACTGTATTCTCCGGGAAGAATACCCGCAGCAAGTCAAAGCTTTCACAGGCCTGGTTGAATTTCCATTTGTCTCCGTCTTGCGACCAGACAGATCCGCGGACAAACGACTTCCAGGCGTCATTCCGTCCTTGGATAACAGCTATCCGGCTTTGTAGATCGCCCCGACGTGTATGCGTCTCGATGTAATCGAGGATCTGGTGTTGGGCGAACAGATGGGCTTTGCCGGATTCCGAATACCGGTCGTTGGCATATTCATCAGTCCACAAGGCTTCTTCGGTATTGATATGGGATGAGCCATGCATATAGGCAACGGCCAGTGACATATAATGGCGCAACGCATGCTTCGGATCGGTAAACGGGAAAGATCCCCATTGCATGGCGTGTAATGAACCGTAAAGCGGACGGTTGTATGCCCGGGATGCTCCTCGTAGAGAAGACAGGATGATTTCTTCCGGTCCATACATTTGTTCGGCTCCCAGCCATTCGTATCCGGCCTGATAGAAGTAACGGAACAGAGACGACGGACCGGTGTGGCGTGTACTTTCTCCTTTTGAATATCGCAGGTTGGCAACGAACTGACGGGCTCCGTCGGCCATATCGGTTATGCCTTGCGGATCGTAATGGATAAAGGTGCCATGGTCGGTATAGATCGGACGGTGTTTGGCAAAGATGCCACCGTAAGGACGGGTGCGGGCGGCCATATCCGAGAACAAACCTTGGTATTTGAAATGCTGCCAGTAGTAATATCCACCATCGTTCTCGTGTGCCTGCTTCCCTTTGAACTGGGGCGAAGCCAACGTTTCTAACGACGGATTGATACGGCTTCCGGCCAATGTCCGGCCTTCTACTTGCCAGGCATACGGTATCTTCAGCTGACTGAGCAATTGGGTATAATGACGGATGATTTCCGGATCGGCTATCCGGAATCCGCTCCATTGATAAGACGGACGGAACTGGTACCAGTTTCCGACACGCTGACTGATATACCATTTGAAGAAGTAGTCGTAAGGCACGTATTGTTTGTCGATATAGATCTCATCTCCCGATGAAAGATAGATGGATTCGGTTGCCTTGTCGATCACTTGCCGGACTTGTACCTCTTCTTTCCGGTTTCCGTCGTCGAAGCATAACGAGATGGGGTGTCCGGCTGTTTCGGCACGGAATTCAACGACATGCAGCCCTTCTTCTTCGAAGACATACGTCTGTTCTTTCGGACTGGCTGCTCCGCTGGCTTGCACGTGCAAGGAGACCTGAGGACGGTTGGTTTCGACCAATACTCCAAACGCTGTCTGTTTGGTTACGTATTTGGGGACGGAGATGACTTCGTAGTCGCGGGCATATTCTTCGATTACTTCCAGCCGTTGCAAGGCATACGGATAGGATGCCCGATGAGGCTCTTTGAGTAAAGAGAGCTTCAGGTTTCCGTTCCCTTGCAGGGAGTCGGGTAAGGGAATATAGAAGTCGGCTACGTTGGAAGCCCGGTCGAACATATTTCCCTGGAAGATCGTCTTTCCGTTGAACTCCAGTTTCCACATCGGCCAGCTACGAGTGGCCAGGTTCACTCCCACCCAGTAATTGAAGTCGTCGGTTTTCTGGGCAAATTGGGTGAATGGAATGGAACAGACCTGTTTCTTTCCCTGTGTCAGCCGGGGAGCTTCTACCCAACAGGCTCCGCTGAAGTGAGTGCCACCGATACGGATCAGCGCACAGGCAACAGGGCGATTCAACTGAAAAGTATTTGAAACGGTCTGTTGTTTGCTGGTTCCTTCCGGGATAGGCATGTACAGAACCGAATCCGGCTGGTCATAAATATCGTCTGCTGCCCGTCCGGCTTTCGGATAAAACAATTCGATTTCCAGACCAAAGTCACCGTCCGGAGAAACTGTCAGGTCTTGTTTCCTGACAACCGGGATGGTTACCGTCAGTTCTCCAGGTTTCAATAGCGAACCACTGATCCGATAATAGGCATGTCGTTCAAACGGATCATTATCTCCTTTAAAATACAACGAATACCGGTCTTTCTTCCGAATGATTGAATCCAGGTTATCGTCAATATAGAATTCCGATCTTCTGAACATTTCTTCTCCTCTGCTTTCGAAGGGAGCCGGCATCTGGATACCGCCTACAACACGCAGAAACTTCCGGGTCGGAATCGAACCTTGTCCGATCTGTACGGTTTGTGTAATTCCCTGGTCCGGTTGAAGCAGATACGCTTCCTGTCCTTTTTCGGGGGTAAAGACAACGGTCCGGATTTCTTTCCAGGAGGTATCAGCCTTGACTGCGAATGAAGAGAAAAAGCTAAGACTGAAGAAAAGGATGAATATGTTTTTCATAAATGTCTGTTTTTTGAGTTATATCTTAATTCCATTATATACCCGGGCCAGATAAGCAATGTTTTTATCATCACCGGTAAACGATTCCAGCGGCTTGGACAGGTAATGCGAGACTGGAGGCAGCAAAGATCCTATTTGTGGCTTGGTAAATCCATACAGGCCGATGTTCTTTTCCAATGCCTGAGGAACTATCTGAGAAGGATCCTGATTGTTCCATAGCGCCAAACAAGTCATCAACCGGGTAGATGGGCCTACCAGCGGACGGATTTTCTCGACATCTTCGATACTTCCTGCTTCATTCATGAAAATATCAGCCTGTTTAAACATCGACGAGCCAACCAGATCCTGACTGGTCACCTGGCAACAGGTAACCCATATCTTGCATTTCGGGTTTCCTCTCTTGGCTGCTGTATAGATCGTATTCCAACACCGTTCGACCGCCCGGCGTCTGAACGTCTGTATATGGGCAGCATCCAGCTGTTCTATACACGGAAACGCTTCTCCCATCAATTCTTCGTACATCTCTTTCTCGCAATCGAGCCATTTCAAAGGCGGATAAGGCTCCATGGTTGCTCCCGGATTCCAGATCCAATCTACCATAAACCCATCCATTCCGGACTTTTTCACGGCATCTGTAATCGAATTTCCCAAATAAGTCAGATAAGCCCGGGTAAACGGGATATGCGGGGCGGAAGGTGTCCCATAACTCAAATCCGGATGATCCAATCCCCATTTGGTATTGGCTCCGGCACAAAAGTATCCGAATACTTCCATACCCCGTTCATGTCCCAGGCGGACCATCTCCGGCAGGAAGTCGTATTTTAATCCCGGTTGTTCGGGGACAAACCCATGCTTATACCAGGCATATCCGTTGCACGAAACGGCGAACGTCTGGATGGTTGTACATCCCATATCGGCATACCATTGAATATGTTCTTTCGGATCCGCATCAGCCCATGTACCCGGAGCCGGAAACGCATTGATTCCTCCCTCCTCCCAATTGAAGTCGATATTAAAAGCCTGTAGAGGTTTCTTCTTTTCTGATTGACACGACGGCAGAAACGGATGGACAGCCATCAACATACTTCCTGCCATTAAACGTTTGATGAAATCGCGCTTATTCATAAGCTACTATGTTTTTATGGATTAAATCTTGCGGATAAAGATAATGTTTTTTGGGGAATTGATGAAGTGTTCATGTAAACAACTTAACAACTAATAGTTACCCAAGGTAAATTATCATTTTCTCCATTAATATTTATTTGATTCACCAAAGTGAATTAATTAATTCACAAATATGATTTAATTAATTTACCAATATAAATTGATTGCATCACATTAGTGAATCAAATAATATATACCTGTTTTTTCAAGAGTTTTATACGAGAATAATATGAGTTTATGTTGTTCCCGATAGATTATAAATAATAAGTTGTATAATTCTTCTATATCGAGGTTATGATATATAGAATATTAAAAAGCATCCAAATATTCTAGTCCTCGTTTAAAAGATTCTGTAAATATGTTTTTGTTTGAATAATATAATCTTTATGATCTCCATTTAATTCGCATTCAATGGTTAATGAGCCCTCAAAATTTTGTCTTTTTAATTCTTTAATAACTGCAGGAAAATTGACATCTCCTGTAGGAATACTAACTTCTTCTCCAAGTTCGTAAGGGTTATTTGGATCAGGATATTTACCATCTTTAGCATGAACTTCTTTTATTAGATTACCAAAAATTCTCACGGCATCTACTGCATTTGCTTTTCCATACATTAAAAGGTTCGCTAGGTCACAATTAATATATATGTTATCAAATCCTATATCTTTAATTGCCCGGACTAATGTGATGGGAGTTTCCTGTCCAGTTTCAAAATAAATCATAATATTTTTGTTTTTAGCATATTGAGCTAATATCTGCATTGTATGGACAAAGTTTTTATATAATTCGGAAGACGGATCTTCTGGGATAAAACCAAAATGAGAATGTATGGCTGGTATATTTGCCAGAGCACAGAAATCAATCATCTTTTTGTATTCAATCATTTTTTCTTCTCTTTCTTTTTGGGGTACTAATCCAATGGTTGAAGGTCCGTCTTTAAAATTCCATGTACTATATTTGCCTGGTACACCAATAACGGTCGTTACTTTAATATTATACTTTTTTGAAGCCTTTTGTAATCTTTCAGCAAATGCTGGATCAAATTTATTATTATAGGCTAATTGGCAAGTTTCAAATCCGAGCTCCCGTAATTCCGCAAAACTTTTGTCAATGTTTTCAGAATTATATTGAATAACTCCTATTGAAATCTTATTCTTTGCATGAGTACCATAAATATGTGTACATATGGCAATTAAAAAAAATAATACTTTTCTCATATTAATTGATTATTAAATTCATGATTTTAGTTGTAAAACTTCATAAGCATAACGTGCATAATGCCCTTGCAGACCTTGAGCATATTGTTCCAGTACCTTTTGGCCTGTTCCATCTTTATCTCCGCATAAATACAAGGCTCTGGCCAAGTGTAATTCTTTTAATGCCAGATTTCGGGTTGATACATCAATATCTCCTGGGACAACATCAGTACAAGCTTCCCTGTATGATTCTATGGAATGTCCTCGAACTCCCGGTGTCGTTAACATTTGATATAGTACAGGAACAGAATCTTTACTTTTTATGGACTCTGTAGCCATTGATATTGCTCTAAAATGAGAGAAGTAATCTTCTGGAGACAATTGTTCTGCCATTTTTAAGATAACTGGTAGATATTGGGCTGCTTTGCTTTTCCCTAAAGCCATAATTAAAGCATCTAATGGGCTTAAACTCATTCCGAATTGATGCATTCCTGTATAATGCCAACCCTGATCCCAATGTCCTTGCTGTTGTATTGCATTGGCCAGAAATTCAGCAGCAGAACTATCTCCTAAGATACATAATATACTTCCTAAAATAACCTTTTCCTGGTCAATTTTTGTCTGAGAAAGCTTTTGCTTTATGAATTTAATACAGCGTGTCGGATCAGTCAGTAATATTTCCAATCCTTTATAATTATCTGTTACGTTATCCGCGGCCTTACGCATTTCAGCATTACTAAATGCCTTAAAGTTCTTGTCAGTTAAAACCCTCTCAGGCAAATTCCCTATTTTTACCAAGTGCTTTTGGATAGCTTTTATGTCAATAGTACGAAGTGTCTTTCCTTTTTTTACACATTGTGCAGACAAATACCCAACTGCGTAACCTTGATTTTGAAGACAAGGTTGCATCCGGATTACAGGCATGGCATCCCGACTTGCACTTGCTCCTAATCCTGTAGTCAATATTCCTTCTATTCCTTTAGGAAGAAGGCTTCTGAGAGGAACATCAGCATTGTAGATTACATGCCGTTTCATTGGAGGAGATAGTATAAAATAGGGATCAACAATCATTCCGTGAGTGTCAAAAGAACTTTGATGGAATGAAATTGTATCGGCATAGCGACGATGATTCAGTACATCATAGACGGAAACAATATATTCTCCAATGACTCTTCTACGTTCTCTCGTTTGAGGTATTTTTACAATGTCATAGTTCCCGGCCATTTTTATTTTAGCCTGTACAAAAGTTCTTGATACATCTAAAATGTCTGTATCATCAATAAACAACCAGTCATTATTGTTATATGAATCTCCTAAGTTACGCATACCAGCACCGGCACCTTGTATGGCAAGTGTTTTAGCTCCCGTATATTCATATTTGGCACCTGCTGCGATAGCTATATCTGCGCTACCTGTACTGTCAATCAGAACTTTTGATAAGATAATACCTCGCCCAAAAGGAGTGGTTATCACAACTCCCTTTACTGTATTGTTCTCAACTAAAGCTCCACAACCTAATACGCCAAACCATAGTTTACCTCCAGCATTTAATAACTCTTTCCGGTACCATTCCATTTTCCAATCTGATACACTTCGATGTTTCCAGTCTTTTTCTTGCCGAGGATGACTAGAAGGAGCCATATTGTGAACGCCTTCATCAATGACAGAAGTAAATCCTTCCCGGAAACCATCCCAGTAGCAGCCAATTAAACCTAAAGTGCCTAAACCTCCCAATCCATGTAAGTATTCAAGAACGATAGTTTTAACACCTTGTTTAGCTGCAGAAATTCCTGCGGAAGCCCCAGCTGTTCCTCCTCCTAAAATGACAACATCATATTCACCTAAAATAGGTAGTGCAGAAACATCAGAGGGTACAAATTCCTTTTGTACAATTGGCCGTAAAGGAGACAGGTTTTCTCCAATAGAACCTAAATTTAATGCTTCGATTTTTTTTGAATAAACTTGACATTTGTTTGATACTTGAATTTTATTTTTCCTTAAGGCAATCTGTTCTCCTAAAAGTTCCCCCAACCACATGGCTTGTATCGGTCTCATGATTTTTTCTGCACAATCTCTTGATATTCCAGCACAAGGACCTAATATCCATAAATTCGATATGCCTTTGGGTCGAAATGCATCTAAAGGATATTGACGAACGGATGAGGAATTATTTTGATAATAATTCTCACAGATGACATTTTCATCAGGTATATACCACAACAGATCAGAACTGTCTACTTGATCTGGATCCCAGGTTTTAGAACGTAACAACTGTTCAATTTCCATTAAAGATTCATACGTATGAGAAGATAGGTTGTTTCGGTACTTATATCTGATTATAGGATATTTTTCCCCTTTTGATAGTGCGGATTCTTTAAGAGTCTCAGATGAGAAGAAGTCTGGTTCTTCTTTGACTTTATTACCGACAACGGTGTAATAATAGTCAATAAATCCTTTGCCTTTTTGTTCACGTGGCAGATCTAATATTAAAGAAACTATACTATCTTGTGTAGTATCAATAATCATTTTACTTCGGATAGCCTGACGTCCTGATCTGTTTACAATAACTACTCCTCTCAGCAAAGATGATGATTCAACAAGGACATCTGAAACATAGCTACTATACAGAAACTTAACATCATTATCTATCAACTCTTTTTCTAATATCGTTTTGTCAGATAATGGGCAAAAGTCTTTTCTTCCAAAAAAGAGTTTTCTTGATAGTGCAGTGTGTAATGTCTCCCCTTCTTGAACGTCACATAAGAATGATCCACAAATATCATCGCCTAAATAAGGTAATGAAGCTATTAGAAACACACTACATCCGTTTTTTGAAGCATGTGTAGCAGCTGCAACAGCTCTTGAACTTCCCCCTATTACAATTAGGTCAACATCAGCTATTAGAGGAATCTCTTTTTTTTGTTCCAGACAATAGTCTGAATTAGGCACAACTTTATTGATGGTGGCTTTAGCCCCTTTTATATCGGCAAAAGCGGCAAGAGCTCCACTTGCTGCTGTAATCTTAAAGAAATCTCGTCGTGTTATCATAGTTTTAATTTGTTATCTGACTTGTTAAAATACTTCATAAAAAAT
>OHTA01000413.1_pt1 | contig 29908 bp, 33 predicted proteins | sample 1578851 | NCBI WGS metagenome assembly OHTA01 (sample SAMEA3879578, study PRJEB24766) | human gut metagenome | biome: human-associated habitat; feature: feces | place: USA | collected 1985/1987 | reverse complement strand
CCCCTAATTAGAAATCTAACCATTTTAGATACATAACACTAACTAAATGACATTGTGGTCTGAACAGTAACGCTATGGGCAGGCTCTCATATACTTCATCAGCATAAATATATACATCACACCTTCCTCTGTGATAGAATGTAAAAAACGGAGGAAAATACTATGTCAAAACGTTCAGATGAAATCAGAAACAAGTACATACAGAATCCACCTGAAGGCATGACTGCTGATGACATCCGCCACATGAGTGAGGATGATTTGCTTGATATGGATTACTTCTTAAATGAAGACGATGAGTTTGGTGAAGACTTTCCTGGAGCTGAAGGCTTCTATATCTTCTAAAACCTATCGTTTACTTGTCGTGCCCGCTAAATTGCGGGCCCTTTTCATATCTAGCTATCCCAAAGTTAGAACTTTCCTATAAATTAAAAAAGACGAAAAATAAACGATACAGATTTCTCTGTATCGTCCATTTTTCTTTTTTGATTAAATCAATGTAAAATCAAGCCGAGGCAGACTCCTGTCAAAATGATTTTTGCAGTTCTTTTCAAATCAGGTATCTCCTTCCTGCTATCTTTATACCAGATGGTACATGTAAACCGTTTATTCACTCAACGACATCCGATACAGGAATGCGGCTATTTCCGCTCTTGTACAGGCAGCATCCGGATTGAATCGTCCTTTGCTATTCGCTTGTGCGATACCCTTCTCTTTGGCCCACGCCACTGCCTGTGCGTAGTATTCATCAGAAGAAACATCTTTAAAAGCTGTCTCTTGCTCTGCTGCCGGTTTTCCTTGCGCACGCCATAGCATTGTGATCGCCTCGGCTCTCGTTATCGCAGCATTTGGTCTGCTGCCATCCGAAATTCCCTGGTTTTTAGCCCATGCACGTGCTTTGCTGTACCACTTCTTTCCACCTGTCAGATCTACGTCTTCCCATCGTGCGAGAATCGTCCATAGCCGTGCCCGGGTAATTTTTGCTTCCGGTGCAAAAGCCGTACTGCTCTTTCCATTCATCAGCCCGCGTGCACTTACAAAATCAATGGAATCCTTCGCCCAATGTTTTTTTGTATCCTTAAAGTTTTTCGCCTTATCTACGAGCTTCACTGTAGTGTCTTCGTCCACGATCAGCTGAACTCCATCTTTTGCAGCCACTGATTTCTTCACAATTTTCTCAGTGCCATCGGCATTGACAAGCACTGCGACTGTACCTACGGTCATATTTTTTACCGGAATCTTCACTTTCGTTTTCCCTGCACCCTCCGGTAGATTGATGGTCACAGTGGATGCAGCTTTTATATTTTTACCTGCCTTTACTTCAACCGGAAGTTTAACTGCTTCACCTGATTTTTCAGCATTTGCGATCGCCTTTTCACTAAGCTGCACTTCTGCTGTGATCATTCCTTTTTTACCGTTCACTATGGCAACAGTCGTTCCATCCGAATCCTTGATGTCCGGCGTAGTTGTTGCAGATGCATTTCCGTTAGCTGCGCCGCCTCCCGCGGTGGCACCTCCTGCTGCTGCACCGCCTCCTGACGAGGATCCGCCCCCTGCTGAAGATCCGCCTCCTGCTGAAGATCCGCCTCCTGCCGTGGAACCGCCTCCTGACGATGATCCACCTCCTGACGTTGTTCCTCCGCTGACATCCGCTTTTTTCGTTACGGTTACGGTAACACGATTACTGTCGGCCGCAAGATATTTCTCATTATCACCGGAATAATGAGCAGTAAATGTATAAGTACCAGCTTGATCGAGCCGGATCGTCTGAGCCTCCCCTGTGCCGGATATCGGCAGCGAAGGATCTGCCGTGTAAGTTACTCCGCTTAAATCCACACCAAATCCTGAGGTTTCGCTGACACTTAACATGACCTGTTCTCCTTCGGTCACTGTATCCGGGCTTGTCGCCAGCAGAATGACCGGAGCTTTCTTAACATTCGGTGACGGTGCGATATATTCACTCCATCTTGCATACAACACCGTATTGCTGCTATATACTCTTGTCAAATCAACTTTCTCACCACCTGTCGTATACCATCCGTCAAACACATATCCTTCACGGGCCGGTGCCGGAAGATCACCGAGTTTTCCATTGATTCCGGTCGTTTTTGTTGTATTTTCTCTTCCGTCATTATAACAAAAAGTAACTGTATAACTCTTTGCAGGCTCCGGTGCCGGCAAGATATCCTGACCTTTGTTTGGAAGCGTTCCTTCGTAAGCAAGAACAGTTCCCTGCTCATCCCTCACTGCATATCCGACCGTGTCACCGGTTCGCAGATCTGCATTGGACGGGATGGTATATAAGAGGGAACAATTTTTCAAACCGGAATTAAAATCGCTTCCATGATATTCCAACGTTCCCTTCGGGCGGAAATTGCCCTTTTCCGTCCAAAGCGGAATCTTGAACGTTTCTGACGCTGCTACAGGCTGACCATCAGCAGTAGCAATGGTTCCGTCAGCATGGTTTACCCATACCTGTAATGTCACCTGACTGAGCTTTGTATCGGAAAGGTTCTGCACGATTGTACGCAGCTCAATCTTCTGCCCCTTCATCTCTGTCGGTTGGAAAGTAATTTTATCTGCCCCTGTCAAAAGGCGTGTCTTTTTGTCTGCGTCAAATTTTGTATAACCCCAACCGGTTGCATCACTAAAATCTGAAAGCTTCGTATATGCATCTGTGCGCTTTGTCACTTCCGGTTCTGCCACATACAGATCCGGACCCTCTGTGACCAGCTGGCGCATCCGCTTATTTCCCTGCAGCTTACATACCTCGCAGAAACCATTCCAGGTCTGGCGCATCATACATTCACGGCTGGAATTATAAATCTTATCCGTATCATAATCTGTATGAGGAACACTGTATGTCTTCCGGAAGCCAAGCAGCTGTCTCCATTTTACCTGTTCAGGATCACTGATCCCCGTTCTGTTTAGCGAAGTTTTTTCAGACGCTTCTCCCATAAAAGATCCGCTGTTGTACTCGTCTCCAAGCCATAACAGACCATGACCAAGCTCATGCGTAAGCGTTTCGACTGCACGCTGGCTGTATGCAGGGCTGACAATATAATGGAATCCGTAATCAAGATCGTTGAATGCCCCGCCAAAATCATTTGCAGAATTGACCAGAAGTACGAACTGGCTGATGTAGTCATGTACATATTTATACTTTTCAAAATCCCAATCTACATTCGGATCTGCCTGCTGCGGAATATGGGCATCATGCACTTTCTCGATAAACGCCGGTCCGATACACCGTTCAAAAATATGGTTCTTCCACTGACTTCCATTCACGGATATATTCTTTCCCCATACATCGAAAAATGTACTGTCATATCCATCAATGGCACTGTACGTTTTATCCGATGCCGTACATAATGCATATACATTGAAGCGATCCTTGTACGTCTTATATGGCTCATACTGCATCGCGCCTTCCCATAACCGTTTGGCAGCTGCAACAAATTTTTGCTGCTCGCCTTTTGTGTAACCTTCACCGCAGATGACGACAACCATATTCTCATTATCGCTGCGCGTCTTCTGGATGACCTGGATAGGTATCGTGGCAGATTCGTATTTCTTGCTCTTGGAATAATTCGGTCCAAGATATAACTGTATACTCTTGTCAAGCGAAACATCCCACTCCTGCCCCGGTGTTGGTCCATCTCCGGAAACTGTAAAGTTCTCCTCCGGTTTATTTACGGCTGCACCGCGGTAAGGGGAATCAGCTGTACCGTCTCCACCAGTCACCTGATAATATTGCGTATCAAGATAAAACGCCGGACGGACACCATAAAAGCCTAAATACGGAGCGTTTCTGTCTATTCTTCCATCCGTCTCCACATAGCGCATATCGTGGTTGCAATCCGTCACCGGAGTCCGCAGCCAGTAAGGCCACCTCACGCCACCCTTATAAGCAATATGATAACTGTCTCCAAGCTGGCTGTTATTTTGATAGACTTTGTTTATCTGCTTTACATCCATTAAGAATACTTTATCCGTAACGTTCTCATAATAGGCCTGATCAAATCCGTTAGCGGCTGCTTCTATATTTGTGTCATAAGGCAGATCTGCCCCCTGGCCTTCGATCATTCCCGCATTATATTCCGGATGGGATACGATCGAACGCTGGGTTACCGTTTTAATCGCTGCGATCTCGTCCTCCTTAAAGCCGTTTAAAAAGCCTGCTGCCTGGTCATATGGATTCTCTCCTACAAAGCCACTCTTTGGAGGGTTTCCGCAAAGCCATTCTACCTTCCCGGCTTCCGCCTTGGAATTCAGCCAGGAACGCATATTGCTGTCACGCCATTGATTTGAGCCATATGTCCCACGCTTTAGGTTACGGCTGTGCGAACGCGTAGCGCTGTTTTCACTTGTTTTGGCATCATAAGCCATCGTTGCCAGCACCTGATCGGAGAGCATGAGCGGTCCCATCTCATCAACATCGACGCAGCGCCATAAGATTGGCTGCCCGTTATAGTTTCCCAGCCTGATATAGTCTCCGATGCTAATATTGCTTGTGCCAACACTGCTCGTCTCCTCTGCAGCTGCCTGTGTACTTGAAAATGGCAGCACCGACAATACCATACAAATACATAAAACAAGTGCTGTAAGCTGTTTTTTCATAAGTAGTATCCTCCCTTTCATCTGTTATGTATTCCCGTAAATAAATTTCCGCCGACTCTATAAAGCATTCTCTACCTTATCCCATGTGTGGGTCAGTTCAAATTGTGCCTGTGTCAAGTAAAAATAAGTCTATTTCACGGCAGCCTTCGCACCCTGATCCTGCACCGGATCATCCCAGGTCACATCAATATAGCGGTAGCTGCTTCCGTCTTTCACATAATTCCACGCATGTGATCCGCCACCGGCTTCACCCGGAACGGCGATCGAACAGATGCCGGCTTTTGCGGCAAGCAGGTTAAAAACACCTGCATAGCCCTGACATACCGCCTTTTTCTCAATCAGACAACCATATGCGGTATAGGCATCATCATATCCGTATCTGCGCGCGTTCTCATCGTAGACACAGTTTTTCACGAGATAATTGTGGATCGCACGCAGCTTCTGTTTGCGCGTCATTCCGTCCCTGATAATCCGGGGAATAATCGCGTTCGCCTTTGCATTCGCCTGTTTTATTTTACCCGTGATCTGCGCCGCACTCAGGTCATTACCTGCCCGGTAATCAAATGTTCCATCGGTACTCTTCCAGATGACCAGACTATAATTGTACTCCGGATGATGCTGCAATGCGAGTACAAATGTCTCGTAATACACCGCTCCGTCCGCACAATAGCTAGTGCTGTAATCACGCTTTTTCATCGCCTTAAGCACATGCTTATAGGCATCTTTTTCGGACTTGACGACTGTGATCTTTTTCGTAAACCGAAAAGATATGTCAAAGTTCCCTTTTTATTATACAGGAAGTCTCCTATAATGTCAAGCCCTAAATCACTGATTTTTCAGGCTTTTCTTTAAATATTTACCTCATAAAACAGAGCCACAAGTGTATGACAGTCATTGTATCTTGTACTGAATAGTTAGAAGAGGGTGCAGTTTATAAAGCGTCCCTTTGTTTTGCTTTATAAAGGCTATAAATCCTCTGTTAACTATGATGGTGAACCTTCCGTGTCTAATGGTATCGTGTACCAACTTCCTTCGTCCCACCTGCTCATACACCGAGTGCCCGCTAAGCTTTCTAACAGGGTCATTGCCCTACGGAGTGAACTACTGCAGGCTACAGCTCTTGTTTATATTTTGATTTTACTGACCTGCCCTTTCCGCAGGGTACGGATATTCCGTGGACGCTTCCCTTGTTTCGTTACCTGCTGGTCATTGTGCTGATGCAGTGCTTGTTGCACTCCATCGTTATCGGGTTTCTTTCCAGAACCCTGCCCGATTTCGGAATCATCCGCAACCCGGCAAGGCTCTGGAATAAATAATGCTGTCGATTGTCTTATGCTGCAATCGCTTCCTTCTTTTCCGGCCGCCTGATGTCCATCAGCATCTTCTTCGGATCATAGACCGTTCCCTTCTTCAGAATCGTATAAACGATTCTCAAAAGCTTGCAGGCTATCACAATCAGTGACTGCATCTTTTTCAGCGGATTGTCAGGGCGTGTCGTGTAGTACACATGGAGTTCTTTAACTTCCTCCGCATGAGCCACTGCTGACTTTGCCGCCTGGAATAACCAGTATCTGAGTCGTTTGCGTCCTCTGTGACTGATTTTGGTCTCTCCCTTATGCTTTCCTGAGCTACATGCTACAAGACCTAATCCGCTTAATTTTTGTATTTCCTTAACATCATCAAATCTCGAAATGTCTCCCATCTCTGCAAGAATTCCGGAAAGAATATTTATTGTGTCAGGCACCATTGTTTTCAAACTGCATAACATCATCCGGCGGATTCAGAGCATACAAAAGTCCATACGGCGAGCTGTATTCCCATTTCACTGGGATACTGACAAGCGCCGGGTGGACATCCTGCCAACATTCCAGTATTAAGAGAACATTCCCGGTTTCTATACAGCGGTTAAATACAGACATATCATAATATTTATTGTGTCAGGCACCATTGTTTTTTCATTCTCGGCATTGGAAGAACTTCTGCATATCTTCTGGTGAAAGAAGAACATTTCAGTTCCATTCCTCTGCCAGCAGGAAGTCACGAATATTGCGGTGTTTGATTCCATCTCGGCTCATATCCAGTTCGTCCATCGTTACAACGTATTTCGGGAAATTGTCACGAACACCGGCAAACGCCCCAAACTCACGCTGGATGGTTTCCTCCGAGGCAAGTAGATAGGAAACCTGAACATACAGCTTTTTCCCATGATCTTCACATACGAAGTCAATCTCCTTGTCAGAGACTTTCCCAACAGTCACAGAATAACCACGGCGCAGCAGCTCCATGTAGACAACATTTTCAAGGACAAGGTTAATGTCCTTCATGTTGCCACCGTACACGGCTTCCCGGACACCATGATCTGCAACATAGTATTTCTCGTTGACGGTCAGGATTTTCTTTCCCTGGAGGTCTTGGCGCTTCACCTGATAAAACAGGAATGCGTCCGTGCAGGCTTTGATGTAGTTCAGTACCGTTTCTGGTGAAACGGAGCGCCCTTCACTTTTCAGATACTTGGAAATGGCTGTGGAAGAAAAGGTAGTGCCGATGTTGGAAGTTATATAAGCAATAATTCTCTCCAGCATATCCACATCACGGATATTGTTTCGCTTGATAATATCTTTCAGCTCTACGGAGTTGAACAAGTCCCGCAAATACTGACGACTGGCGGCATCGTCGTAGCGAAGGTTGCTCAAATAGGGCATTCCTCCCAGCGTCAGATATTTTGTAAAGCATTGTCTTTCGTCTGCACCTTCGTAAACGGTGTGATACAGCTCCATAAACTCTCTGAATGAAAACGGGTAAATCACGAACTCCACATACCGTCCGGCAAGATAAGTGGCAAGCTCACCGGAAAGCAGCTTGGCGTTGGAACCGGTAATGTATATATCACAATCCAGCTCCACCCGGAAAGAGTTGATACATTTTTCCCAATCAGCCACCTCTTGGATTTCGTCGAAGAACAGATAAACCTTGCCGCTGATTTCTTTTGTTCTGCGAAGGATTTCATCATGCAATGCAACAGCCGTACAAAGGTGTGCATTGCTCATGTTCTCAAAATTCAGGGAAATAAACTGTTCTGGTTGGACCCCGTTTTGGGCAAGTTCCTCTTGGATCAGGCTCAGCATGACAGATTTTCCACTACGGCGAATCCCTGTCAGAACCTTTATCAGCTCATTTCCGATAAAAGGACGGATACGGCTCATATAAATTTCTCGTTTAATCATGTAGACCAGCCTCCCTTCTGAAACTGTCTATATGGTACCACGGCTATAACTGATTTTCAATACCGCAAATCCAGTTTTATCAGATATAATTGATAAAATACGAATTTCGACACAATCAGGCAGTTATACCGAGCGAAGTTTGGCTATGCGTTTTTATTGTGTCAGGCACCATTGTTTCATATTGAAATATAGTGTCTCTGTGCATGTTCTATATACCTCTGATTATATAATATTCAATTTATATAATCTCTCAAATGCTTTTTTATCAAAGTCTGCTTCTGTAATATATAGCTTTCTATCGCTATCAATGTCATTCTAACTCAATAGTCATATCAATTATACAATTAAAAGCAAAGATGCTGCTAACTGAATAACAACATCTTTGCTTGTTTAGAATGGGGATTATAAAATTTTAATGATAGTATACTGTGACATAAATATTTTTTAATGTTGCTGCTGCAACAGTTCCCGTTGAATACCTTGTAGATTCAAATTGAACATAATAATTTCCAACAGGGCTTAAATTATAATTGCCAAAATCTGCAAAAGTAAGAGAACTATTCCAACTTTTGCTGTCTGTATATCTGTCAAATGTGCCATCTCCATTATCCTCATCTTTAGCAACAAATAATTCGATGTTTCCACTACTTCCACTACTTTTTGTGGATGTAACCACTATTTTACTGATTGTGGAGCCTGACGGAACAGATGTGCTGCTGATTGTAAAAGAACCAAGAGCGGAAGTTGCCACTGTATCATTTGTTCCAAAAAAGGAATTTAACATTCCAACAGAATGTCGTGATGATCCAGAAGTTAATGCTGTCGGAGTTATTTCAAATGTCATTGTTTTCTCCGTCTCCGAATAATTTTCCTGAGTTTCTGCCGCAAAAGCTGTGACATTCATTGTAAAAAGCATGACAACACATACAATAATAGAAAAAAAACGTTTTCTCATAATGAATCTACCTCCATACTTTATGTAATCATCCCCATCTAAATATACTAAATTGAAAAATCAAATCTTCCACCGATTTTATTATCCTCTGGTTTGATAGAATTCCATTCAATATTTTTAATTTTATCCAAAAGTTCATCTTTTGAATTTGCTTGAACAGTAGCTTTTTTTACTTCAATTTGCTTTAATTGTTCCTTTTTCTTCGCCTCTTTCTTCTCCGCAGCTTTCTTTTCCTGAATTTTTTCAAGATATTCTTTCTGACTAGCTGATGTTTTTTCTAATTGAGCAAAGAATGTTGTAGTTCCATCACTATTAAAAGAAATACCAAACTTTGTTATTTTTGTATCAGTATCTGCACTGTTTTCTATTCCGTTTGTCTTACCAAATGCTCTTTCAAATCCAAACTGAGCATTGATTTCATCCGACATACGCAAAGCACCTTCAATACTATGCATCTTTTCAGCATAATATTTGGGATCGGATGCCATCTTCTCCATTTCTTCCTTTGAGAAAATAACCGTAAACTCTTTATCACTTTGTGCTAAAATATCTTTAGCATTATCACCATTTTCAAAATCTGCAACCATAAAGTCCATATCTGTTCTTGAGCCACGCATATCTTTAAGCATTTTTTGTGCCTCTTTACTTAGATTTTTTTCGGCTATACTTTCTGTCACATGTTTCTTGACCTTATCATTTTCTGTTGTTTTCGCTGTTTCTTTTTTCTTATCTACTGTACCTGCCTTGTAGGTATTCTGATAACTTCCATAAACAGTACCCGTTGTATTCACATTCATTGACATATCCTTTGTCCTCCTTCTCTGAATCCGTTCTTTATTATTTATTGTTTCTAATATTATATATCGGCTTTATTCCGAAAACTATAATCCTCCCTGTTATTTTTATCCCATGATTATTGAAAATCTAAAATTTGATAAGCTCATCTAAGAGATTATGTTTCAATTTTCTTCTATGTATTTCACTACTCTATCTATATTTCCGCTTTCATATTCATCATGTGTTAATTTGAAACACTCATCCTTACTAACACTGCTGTAGTCTATATACCTAGCAATATCTTCTGGAATTAAAAACAAGTTTACTCCTTCTCGTTTCAGCGATTGTAAATCTCCGTGGTTGACATCAACAATTACTTCCACTTCCCAATTTTTTGCTTTAATTACAGACTGTAAATTTTCTTTTAATACAGTACTTCTCTTTTTTTTAAAAATATTAAAATGTCCATCATGTCCAACCTGTGAATTTCTCCCATTAGTTACATAGGGTACAATGGCTATTTTTTTTATCATTAACTTGTCCTCCTTTTCCACTTCTTATAACTTCCGATTTTTCAAACTCTTTATATTGGTAATACAGAAATCGCCCATATTATCTAACCTAACAATTTCTATTTTAGCAAATAAAATATTCAAAATTCAAACCACTTTTGATGTGATTGTTAATCATATTCCTTTTGCATTGACCAAATAATTCTTTTGCCTTGTCAATAACTTCCGTAACATCATCACTTTCAAATATTACCTCTTTTTCTTTGATTAACAACTGTGTTGACATCCACACATATGACGGCAATTTTTTCTTAATCGCATTATAAACAACTAATGTCGCTTTGACATCCTCTAAACTATCGTGAACCAACTCATCAAAATTATAACCATAATAACATGCCGCATTTGTTAGCTTTTGATATGTATGGTTACCATAATAATTGTTCCATTCTCCATATATCTTAGCAAATTCTATCATTGGATCGTATATTATAGTACCATGTTTAAACCTAATTCCTGCATTAGCTAAAAATGCATAGTCAAAATAATCTCTGGAACATATTGCTGTCCAATTGGACACTGATTTGAGCAATAATAATTACACAATTCCGATGATTTATACTTATCAGCCATTATGAGTACTTCTTCCGGATGTGGCAGCACCTTCTCACTGTCTATTTTTTCAATTCTCTCTGGAGGCACGCACTCTAAAAGTTCACTTGCCTTTTCTCGGCTAAGTCCTAGCTCCTCTCTTTTTAACTGGTATACATTCTTATTCTCTTTAATTGATGCTCTTCCCATTCCTTATTCCCTCACTTAAAATCTTACTGTATCTTTGCTATAATTCCTTCTTCTGTTATAGTTTGCAGACATTCCATAGGCACATCTGAATGCATTATCTGCCATACCTGTTGCATACCCGGAGCTAAAGATTTTTTTAGATAATCTTTTTCCGATATCCAATACACCCTTCCTTCATCTGATGAAATAAGTTTGCCTTCAAACTCATCTGTCCTGTATAAAAAACCTACATTTCGTACATCTCCTGATATCCAATGATATATTCCCATTAACTTAGGATTTTTAATTGTAAGTCCAGTTTCTTCAAATACTTCCCTGATAACTGATTCTATAAAAGTCTCCCCTGCCTCTACATGACCACCTGGGAAAGTCGTACCAGAATAATTCTTGCCCACTTTATCCAAGGCCAGTACATTTCCTTTATTATCACTAATCATGCACATGTTCATGAATACTACTTTTTCTATCATCTGTTACTCCATTTAATATAGCTTATCAACTTCTTTTGCATATGCTGCTTCTGTATCTCTATCAAACAGAACAAAATATATTTCTTCTATTTGCTTTGGAAATTCCTGCTCAAATCTTGCCACAACATTTACAGCAATGTGTGCTGCCAGTTTAACAGGAAAACCATAAACACCTGTTGATATAGATGGAAACGCTATTCTTTTTATACCTTTTTCCATTGCAAGTTTAAGCGAATGATAATAACAGCTGGCAAGCAACTGCTCCTCATTATCCTTTCCGCCTCTCCATATAGGTCCGACTGTATGTATAACATAATCACATGGCAGATTATAGCCTTTGGTAATCTTTGCTTCTCCTGTTTCACATCCATGAAGCGTCCTACATTCTTTTAAAAGATCAGGCCCTGCTACCCTGTGAATTGCTCCATCAACACCGCCACCACCTAAGAGACTGTTATTTGCTGCATTTACTATAACGTCAACATAATCTATTATAATATTCTTATACAAACCTTTGCAGAGACTCCGTGGGAAGAGTCTCTGTTTTTTTGTGCATAGGTGTATACAATATACATAATGATACTTTTAAATCACTTTCCCTTTTCCAACTCTTTGAAAAAAGCCTTTGCATTATCCAAATCATTCTTATCCGGATGTCCTTTTGATATGCCTCCAATAAGTTTGAATGGTCCAAATGTGTCAAATCCCTTACAAGAAAATTCTCCCACAATTCTTCCCTGCTTTTCTTTTACAATTTTCTTTATGGAATCAAAGACCGGCTTTCCTCCATAAGTGCATATAAGAAAGACATCCTTATTCTCTGGAAGATTCACTTCTGCAAAGTTAATTACGGACTGATGCATCTTGCCAAAATAAATACCAGAAGCAAAACCTATAAGATCATACCCTGATAAGTCCTTTTCAGTAATCTTAGTTGCATCAACTACATCAATATCATTTTCAGCTGCTATTGCACATACAAGCTCTTTTGTATTATTGTGATGAACCGACGCGTATATAATAACTGTTTTCATATCTGCTTCACTCCATTATTTCTTAGTTTAAAATCCAATCTCATCTGGTGCCACAGGACATTTCCATGAGTAGATTTATCAGTTATACCCTCATCAAACATAAGCCAGAAATGATTCCCAAAATATTTTATTCTTTGCTCAAATTCTTCTTTAGTTGCTGCCTCTAAGACAGGAAAACATACAGATTCAACCGATGCAATATCGTCTAAATCAGCCATTGTTGCATATCTTATATTCACAATCATTCCTTCTTTACTATTGCTTTTTATATTTAGTTTTTATTCTTATATTACTATATTTTGCTTAAATACTCTGCCGGAACAGCCTTCGTAAGCCATACTCCATTTACAGATAAGAAAAACTCAAATCCTTCATCTGCCATCTTTCCGGCTGCCACCCTATACACCACAGGCTTTCCATGCCTGCTGCCCAGCCATGTTCATCAAGTTTGATTTCTATTGTTTCCGGCTTATGCCGCAAAATGAGACTTAAAAATTTGCTTGTGTCCGTTAATCCCATTGTTATCCCCTTTAGTTTTCTTTTATAGCTTCCTGTAAGGCAGATACTGCACATTATATGCGTATTTCTAATACTTTCTACTCTATCACATACTCATACATTCTAAACTGCCTGTTTCCAACTACCTCATAAAAAATGTTTTCAGTACTTACATATTTAAAGCCAGCTCTGATATATAACTTGTCAGCTAGTGTGTTCTTATCTATTACATCAAGATGAATGGCTTCTATGTTTTCTAACTTAGCATATGATATTAAGTTTTTTACAAATTAAGTAGCAAGACCCATACCGCGGTACTCATATCGCACTGCAAGAGCATGGATTATCCATACATTATTATCTCTTTCATTTACTTTCCACGCTACCCTTTTATACTCTTTATTAGAATTACTGTTAACTATGGCACACGCCTTAATAATTCCTTCATATACCTCAATCAACCCACTCAATCGCCTAAAAATGTTATTATAGTAGCTTCCTGTATAATTCAAAGTGTAAAGAGTAAATGATTTTACAAAAATAGATACCTAAGTTAAACTGTCATTGCTGACCGGCAAGTTGGCAAATGAACAGAATAAGGAAGGTATCTATAAATGAATTGTACACAAAACAAGAAGATTGAGCAAGTAAAAGAAACAACAATGATTGTTGGCATTGATGTTGGCAGTGAAAAGCATTATTTCAGAGCTTTTAACTGGAGAGGCATCGAACTTACCAGAAAGCCTGTAGCGTTTTCAAACTCTATGGAGGGATTCAACAGCTTTTACAATACGATTGTGGAACTGATGCAGAAAAGTGAACTTGAAGAGGCACTGGTAGGAATAGAGCCAACCGGTCACTACTGGTTTGATCTTGGGCAGTTCATGGGTGAAAAGGACATAAAGTTTGTAATGGTAAACCCGCACCATGTGCATAAGACCAAAGAATTAGATGACAACAGTCCATCTAAAAATGACAGGAAAGATCCTCGTGTTATTGCAGGGCTTGTAAGGGATGGACGGTATTTTTATTCATATATGCCGACAGGTGCATATGCAGAACTGCGGAATGCGTCAAACCGTCGATTTGTGCTTGTAGAAGAACAGACAAGGGCGAAGAACCGTCTGCAGAAATGGATTGCAGTGTATTTCCCAGAATATAAGGGAATTTATACACACATAGATGCCAAGGGAGGAATGTTGGTGTTAAAAAAGGCACCAACACCTGAGGAGATAGTAAGACTTGGAGTGGAAGGTATCATAAAGATATGGAAAGACGCTAAACTTCGAGGAAATGGTCATAAGAAGGCTATGTTGATTCTTGCGGCAGCAATGAGAAGCATAGGATTAAAAGCAGGTCTTACAGAAGCCCGGATGGAGATACAGGATCTGATAGAGGATTATGAACTCCAGACAAAACGCCTTGAAAGGGTCAATGACCTGATCAAAGGACTGTGCCAACAGGTCAGGTATGCGGATAAGCTGCTTGAAATAAAAGGCATAGGAATAACAACAGTAGCAGGTTTCATAGCAGAAGTTGGCGATATTACGCGCTTTGATAGCACGAAAGAACTTCAGAAACTGGCGGGATTGGAACTGGTGGCAGATAGTTCCGGTAAGCACAACGGAAAGACAAAGATAAGTAAAAGAGGGCGCAAGCGTCTCAGATATTTACTTTTCGAGGCAGCGATATCGGTGGTGGGAAAAAATGAAGAATTCAAAGAAATCCACAGGTATTATACCACCAGAGAAAAGAATCCATTAAAAAAGATGCAGTCGCTGATAGTAGTAGCATGTAAGCTGATAAGAGTATTCCATGCGATTCTAACTAAGGGAATCAGATATGATGCATCAAAGATGTTGAAAGATATCAGACATCCGGGAGAACAGTTAAAGGCTGCGTAACCGAGTAACAAAGAACAACCATAATGATTACAGTAAGCGTCCGCCGAAAGGTGCTGTAATCGGAGTGTTTGGATCAGTAATGAAAGTACAAAGAATGAGCTGGTAGCCGGCAGGAAATTAAACCAGAGGGCATGACCCTGAATAGTAGCTAAGCTGGCACCCTGGTTATGGACAGGCAGAACGAAGGAAGTGAGGACCCACCGCAAGGAGGATGATCCTGTTGGACATGAGAGGTGAGCTGCCATATAGGGATGGGTATACATCGAAGCCATTTAAAACGGATAGTGATGACGCTTTATTTGGTGTACCCATTATTACTATATATCTGCCCTGTATGAGGTAAAGATCACTCCATAACCGTAATTCTATTCAATGACAGGTATCAAAAAGTATTGAATTTATTGAAAAAAACACTTGATTATATGGAGAGGTCTTCCCAAATTATAGCAGCTCTCTATAACCCATATTTAATTCTCGCTCGTGTAAGCTTTCCAAGCAGCCCGTCACCAAAAAGAAATGCACACACAGCCGCACCTCCCGCATGCATGGCATCATAAGGCGCACCTGTTATGTACAGAAGCTTCAATGCGTTCAATGATATATTGGCACTGCCAGAATCTGTATATGTGCTGTTCATCATCATTGCTGCAATATTCATAATCCCACCATATATAACAAACACACTTATAAATGTAAATATTGTCACTGTAATGAAATTACAAGGTATACGGCTTCTCATAAAAAGTACTGCCGCAATAATTCCCACAAGACCGAAAGCATACAGCCTCCACCCAAAGAATGTCTCTCCCGGCTTTTCAGTAAATATATATACAATATATCCCACAATCTCTGAGACAACCATACACACAACAGGAACAGCCATAACTGACAGACCTGTTCTTGCCTGCTTTCTTACAATCTCTTTCTTATCATCAAAATATCCGACAAGCTCCGGCTTATAAAATGCAATTCCCGCAAGAACACCAAGCAGCCCCCACGCAGCCATTTCCCACGGAGTCCATACCCCCTGCCCCATAAAGAAATTACATACAAATCTTGACAGTACACCTGTAAGAAATCCTGTCTGTGGTCCAAATGCAATTCCCGTTATTATGACAAGTGCTGTACCCGCATGAAGCGGTATCGTATACGCACATATTATATTAGCAACAACTGTAAGAGCTGACATAACTGCAATCATCACAACATGCCTTGCCTTCGGCTTCCTCTTTTCAAATGCAAAGAAAGGAATGGCAATTGCAACAGCCAGTATAATAATGCTTATAAGCATGTAATTAACACTCATTATCTATTATCCTCTAAACATCTGTGAATCGCTTCAACAGCTTCATCACATGTTACACAATCTTTGAAAAAATCGGACATAATCCTGTTAGTATCCGTTGTGAAAAATATATTGCCTGCAAAGAAGCTGTGTGAATCTGTGTAACTTTCTATGTTTCTGTCAAATATTAATCCACATTTGTCGGCAAATAATGCACAGAATTCCACATCGTGTGAAACTATCACAATAGTTTTCCCCATATTCTTTAATTCTTCCAGCCATTCACCCATCTTTTTACAGAAGAACGGGTCAATTCCTTTAGTTGGCTCATCAAGCAGAATAATATCCGGTTCATACAGCAGAATCTTTGCAAATGCAAGCCTCTGCTGCTGCCCTCCACTCAAATCATACGGATGCTGCTTTCTCACACTTAGAAGTCCCGTCCGCTCCAGCATATTAAAGGCAAGTTCAATTCTCTGTTTCCTGTCCATATCCTTAACAGACACATTCCCCTTATCCATGACTGCCGATGCAAGCTCTTCCTCAACACTTATCTGACTAAGCAGTGCCATTGGATTCTGCGGAAGCACCGCACATCTTCCGTTCACCTTCACCTTACCTGATATAGGCTTTTTAATTCCTGCCATAAGTCTTAAAAGGGTCGTCTTTCCTGCTCCATTACTTCCAAGCAGAGCAGTTATCCTGCCTTTCTCTATATCAAAGCTGATATTTTCAAGTACATTTGCAGAATTCTTAGTGTATCTGAAGAACACATTTTTAACTGAAACCGCTGTATCCCCGGTTTTGTAATGCTTATCCTGTGATACATATGAGCCCTCTTTAATATTAAGACTGGCTATCCATTTCCTGCCCTCTTTAACTGTAAGCGGGCAGTCTGTTTCAAATGTAATATCCTTCTTACACCCCTCATATATCCTTACAGATGAAGGAAGCCCGTAAACAAGCGGATTCTCTGTCTTAACAAGACTTTCTGCTGTCTTTCTAGGAGAACCATTATATATTAGCTTTCCATCCTCAAGCACAAGCACTCTGTCCACCTTAGAATAGATATCCGCAAGATTATGTTCAACACACATAATTGTTATTCCAAAATCCCTGTTAAGCTCCAGAACTGTGTCTATGAACTTCTTCTTAGCAAGTGGGTCAAGTTGCGCAGTCGGCTCATCAAGCAATAAAACCTCTGGTCTCATAACCATTATGGAAGCTAGATTAAGAAGCTGCTTCTGTCCACCAGACAATTCCTCTGTATTCTTATCATACCAGCCCGTAATTCCGAAATATTCAGACATTTCTGCAACCCTGCGCCTTATGTCTGCATTTGGCACGCCGAGATTTTCAAGCCCAAATGCCAGCTCATGCCATACCTTATCAGTAACAATCTGGTTGTCAGGATTCTGTCCGACATATCCAATCTTAACTGCCGCTTCTGCCTGACTTAAGCTGCTTATCTGTCTGCCGTAATATTCTGCTTTTCCACTAAGTCTCCCCTCTGGAATCATGCTTTTATCAAGCATCTTAAGAAGCGTAGTCTTTCCACTTCCCGAAGCACCTATAATCAGCGCAACCTCGCCCTTCTTTATATCAAATGTTATATCTTCAAGTACCAATACATCACTTCCTGCATACCCGAAAGAAAGTGATGAAACATTAATAATTGTGTCTGTCATTATGCAATTACCTTTCGTTATATGAACTTCGTCTCTTATACTGCACATCTCCTGTTATCTCTATTATCACAGGAATCAATGTCAGTATTACAAATGCTGTAACTGACAGCACTCCTTCAACACCTGATTTCGTAAAATATATTACTGGAAGATAATATACTGCAAGCTTCTTTCCTGCTATCGGAATAACAGCCATCACAAAACATACAAGCATTATAATTATCGTAAAAGTATCCTTTAATGTGAATCTGAATCTGTTAAAGCTTGTCCTTCCTTTAAGTCCATACCCCCTGCTTTCCATAGACATAGAAGTTTCCATTGAGCTTTCAAGTGACCATGTTATAAGAGTTGAAAATTCATTCACAAAATGTCCGATTTTTTCAAAGATACCATTCTTAGTCTCCACTCCACGAAGTCCCATCTGTGCGTCATGTATTTGTCTGTATCTCTTTCTCATAAGCGGTATCATTCTTAATATCATAGAAAATATCATGCCAACGGAAGGAATAAAGCTCCCGAACAGATACATCATTTTTTCCGATGAAAGATAACCTGCTGCTACACTGCACCACTGTATGACTGATATGAGTAACACACTTATAACTGCTCCGTATATTATATTCTCAAGGCATACCATGTTATCGTTAATATAAAATAATGGTGTAACTCCGCTGTGATTAAAAATGGGCTGGATTAATACAGAGAATATAATAACAGGAATTGTTATCATAATATTCTTCTTAATAAAAGAACCTCCCTGCATATATATTCCAAGAACAAGTGAACCCACATACGAAACCGCCAGTATTACAGGGTTCATTGTGAACATTGTTATCACCAGCACAAGTGCAATATATATGAAATTCGTCCACGGGTGCATTACTGCAAATGCTGAATATTTAGTTACTTGTCGCCCAGCTGGCACACGTATATCCATTTTATTACATCTCCATCTTTTACTGTATACTGATTAGCCGCCATCATAGGCAGAACTCCATTAACTCTGTAAGTCCAGCCACTTTGTGGTCCTACATTCTTCTCTGACAGATTATTAATGCTTGATACATACGACTTATCGGAATTAGCAACTATCGGAATTACAGGATCATGCATTGCTGTAACTGCTGCAAGAACATCATATACAGTAAAGCCTTCAACTGCAGTGTATGTTGTAACTTCAAGTATAGTTCCATCATCAGGGATACGTGATGCAATTGACGGATTAACAGTGTCTTTTCTCGCTGTCGCATTATCGCATCTTATCTCTATAGTACAACTGATTACCTTGCCTGCCGGTCTGGTATTCTGTGAATTATTCCCTGAATCGTCATTTCCCGAATTGTTACTTCCTGAAGTATTATCCCCTAAATTGCTGCTTTCTGAATCATTGCCACCTGATACGGCGTTTCCGTTACTCATGTCTGATTCTCTACCACCTGAACCGGAATTATTATATGTAGTTGTTTTATTATCCACTGATTCAGATGCAGAATTGTCATCTGAAACTGCTCCATCACCTGTTCCGTCAAACCTGTCGTTGTCTGTGGCATTTGTATTATCTGTACTGATGGTTTCATCCTGTAATCTATCATTATTATCTGGTCTGGCTGGCTGCGTCTGACCCGAATCTGCCATATTACTGAATTGCTTTCTGTAGGAATCAACAGAACGGATTCTTACATTGGTTATTAAAAATATAACTAAGGCAAGACCTATTAACACAAGACCAATCTTTTTTATATTTCTGTATTTGTTAAACATTCATATTTCTCTTTAATATTTCTTATTGATTTTACCTCGAAATAATAACATATACAGTCAATCTATTCAAACTTTCTTTACGAATTAACATTTTATGGCATAAAAAAAGCAGCTTACGCTGCGAATGCTTTAAGATAGCTACTTCCATATGAGTACCACCTTTCTACATTCCATGGTCTATAAGTTTACATATCCGGGAACCACAGCCATCCCCGTCTTTTGGCTGTCCCCCTTCAATGCACATTTATAATAACCATTTCATGTAAAAGGTGTAATCATATTCATGTATAGTTCTTGTAAAATTCTAACTCCAGTATCCTAGTTCTACGCCTTTCTTGTATACACCAATTCCCTTTGAATAATATCCATAACAGTTAAAATGTGTCCAGTCATATCTTAATTGTTCAGATATATTACCTTTCTTGAAATTCTCAAGGTCATCTGTTGTTGTATCAAGTCCGCAGTCACTTAATCCATTCTGTATCATATATGTTCTTGTATTAAAAAAATGGTCTCCATATGCAAGTCTTAACGCTGCTTCCCATGATGTATCACCGATTCCCACATAATTACCATCTTCTCCATACTCTCCCTGATTAACATCTGCAGAATCAGCCGGATCGTCCGTATCGCCGAGTACTATATAATATTTGCATCCGGAATTAAGTATTATATCATCATATTGAAGAATAAGCTGCTGATAATCATTTTCCCAGCCGCCATTACTTCCCATTTCGAGTATCAATATATCTTTGGCACTTCTTTCCTGTGATGCCCTTGTCATTGCCTGTGTTCCGCCAGAAATTGTAACTTTTTCCATACCAGAAGTTTCTGTTGGTTTTTCTGTTGGCTTCTCCATTGGTTTTTCACCAGATGTTTGTGACTCTGTTTCTTTTATCACTGTGTCATGTTCTGCTACTATATCACTCTCTGCTTTTACATCTGCTCCCTGTCTTGAATATGTAGCAGTGTCACTTTCATATATAACAACGCTATAATCTGCCCTATTATCATATGCCGCATATCCCTTTGTAAGCTTTATACTTACATATCCATCTTCTGCATTATCAACATCACATAAATAACCATTTATATACATATCTCCTGGATACGGATCATCATCAAATCCGTATCCACTATAATCATCTGCTTTAAACACATTTCCATCTTCATCTATAATACGTGCTATTGCTGAGTCAGTCTCACTTATTGTAATATCCCTGTCTATATACACTTTAGTTCCGCCAGCACGGAAAGTAATATAACTGGAATCTTCTCCTGACCCTCCAAGATTATGTGTTGGTATGTTAGTCATATTTTCTATTGTAACAGGTGTAGTCCACCCATATATATCAATTCCATTTACTTTTCCTTCAGTTGCACTTCCTGCTCCGGCCATCATACTATCCCCATAGCATGTTATTTCTCTCTTCTGTCCATCATATGGGATAAACTCGTCCGTAAGCTGCCTTGGCGGAAGTTCAAATGCCTCCTCATTTTCTGTTGATATCTCATTTTCAAAAAATTCTTCAACCACTTCCCTATCTACTACTTCTGCACTCTCTTCCTGCGTTGTATCCTCTTCTGTGGTTCCCTCTTCTGTAGTCTCTTGCACTGTAGTTTCCTGCACCATCATTGTATGCACAGTTGTTTCTTCTACATTTTTCTTTTTTTCATTCTTATTATGTCTTAATTGCACAGCAATTATGGAAACAGTTATTAATGCTATAACTAAGACTGACACTACGCTTATAATTAGATATTTTTTTCTATCTTTAGTACCTAGTCTTAACATGTCTTTCATATAATTTTCTGCCCTTTCTTTAGTTCTATATATTATTATACGAAATGAAGTTTAAATAAGTTTAAAAAATTTTAAAAAAAGAAAAACTTCCGCGAAATTATATCACAGAAGTTTTTCTTTGTATATTATATTAATTATGTTGCATAAACCATGACATCATACATCCGCCATCTGCACCGGCTTCAAGCACTTTTTTAATGTTATCAGGCTTAATTCCTCCAATCGCAAACACTTTTACTGTGGGATTAACAGTATGAGCCGCTCTACACACTTCTTTAAGAAAACTACGTCCTGCCCCAATCTTCCCCGGTTTACACTGTGTCTCAAATATTGTTCCAAGCACAACCTGGTCTGCTCCTGCACGAACAGCATTCACTGCCTCTTCCATACTGTGGCACGATACACTCACACAATCAAGCCTCTTTATCACATCTGCCTGTTCATCACACATTTGTTTAAAATGTTCCATTGAAAAATGTACATTTCCACAGCCTGCATATTCTGCCGCACTGATATCACTATGAACAAACATTTTAACAGAAGCTTCCTTGCACATTACCTGTATGCGTCTGGCAAGTTCTCTGTAGTCCTTCCTGTCCATGTCCTTTTCACGAAGTATCATGGCATATGGGTGCAATGCCACACATTTTTCTAGCTGCGTAATGTACTCCTCCATGGTACACTCTGCGCCCCCGCTGCCGCTCACCAGATGTCTGTTCGTTATACATATATATTTTCTATACATAAATGTATTCATTCACGACTGGCTGAAGCCCGCCATCCTCCATATCCTTATACATTCTGTCAAATGAACGGTTATCATTAATTTCAAACTGTTCATCTCCGGCATCACCATCTTCTTTTCCTGTATATTTAGATTCATGGTCGCCGATTCCTGTTGAAACACCCGCTGAAACTTTAGTGGCACATATCTTGGTTATACCATTTCTAAAACTTGCGCTCTCACGGCTTGAAACTGTTATACCAACAAATGGCAGGAATAATCTGTACGCACAAAGTACCTGACATAGCTGCTTTTCACCAACATCTCTTGGATTAATCTTATCATTGTTGATTATCGGACGGAGTCTCGGACAGCTAAGGCTCAGCTCAGCATGAGGGTATTTTCTGTTAAGATAATATACATGCAGTGCCGTTGCCAGTGCGTCTTTTCTGAAATCATCAAGTCCTAACAATGCTGAAAAGCCTGCACCTCTCATACCTGCCATAAGCGCTCTTTCCTGTGCATCGAATCTGTATGGCCATACTCTCTTATGTCCTAACAAATGTAATGTCTCATATTTGACAGGATTGTATGTCTCCTGGAATACTGTCACATAATCAACACCACACTCATGAAGATAGCGGTATTCATCCACATTTACAGGATATATCTCAATTCCGATATTCTTGAAATATTTTCTTGCAATCTTAACTGATTCGCCAATGTATTCAACGTCTGAATATTTTCTGCTCTCTCCTGTCAGTATCAGTATTTCTTCCATTCCTGTATCTGCAATAACTTTCATCTCATGCTCAATTTCCTCGAATGAAAGTTTCTTTCTATGAATGTTATTGTAACAGTTGAATCCACAGTATATGCAGTAATTCTGGCAGTAATTAGCTATATAGATAGGTGTAAATATATACACTGTATTGCCAAAATGTTTCTTAGTTTCATTCTCTGCTTTTCTTGCCATCTGCTCTAAGTAAGGTGCCGCAGCCGGTGAAAGCAATGCCTTAAAATCCTCTATACTGCATGTTTCCTTACTTAACGCTCTCTCTACATCTGCGGCTGTGTATGAGTCATAGTCATACTCATCCATTGCCTTTAAGACTTTATCCTTAATATCTGAATCAATTATTTCCATGTCATCAAGATACTTCATGTAATCTGTCCTGAATGACGGATCCTGCTCCAACTTATGCTTTCTCTCTAACGCAGCTGGTGGAAGCTGGTCACTGTCTATAAAATACACCTGGTTTTCTTCGTTCATTATTCTGCCTTCTTTTCTATTTATATTTTAATGTTCCTCATTTAGCGCAAGAATCCTGTCAATGGGTCTGATGCGCTTCCGCCTCTTGCAAGAACTCTTCCCATACCTGTAAGATATGCGCTTCTTCCTGCCTCTATAGCCTTCTTAAACGCCTCTGCCATAGCCGGAACATTTCCTGCTGTCGCAATTGCTGTATTAGCCATAACCGCTGCTGCTCCCATCTCCATTGCCTCACATGCCTGCGAAGGCTTGCCAATTCCTGCATCCACGATAATTGGCAGATCAATCTCATCAATAAGTATCTGTATAAATGCTTTGGTTGCAAGTCCATTGTTGCTTCCTATCGGTGAAGCAAGTGGCATAACACAGGCTGCTCCTGCATTCTGTAAATCTCTTGCCACATTCAAATCAGGATACATATAAGGCATTACTACAAATCCTTCCTTAGCAAGTATTTCTGTTGCCTTTACTGTTTCATAATTATCTGGAAGGAGATATTTGGCATCATGCATAATCTCAATCTTTACAAAATCCCCGCATCCCATCTCACGGCTGAGTCTCGCAATTCTTACCGCTTCCTCTGCATTTCTCGCACCCGAAGTATTAGGAAGAAGTGTTACTCCCTTTGGTATGAAATCAAGAATATTCTCCTTATTCTCTGTGTTAGCTCGTCTAAGAGCAAGTGTGATAATCTCTGCTCCTCCCTGCTCAATAGCCGCCTTAATAAGATTCACATTGTACTTTCCTGAGCCTAATATGAATCTGCTGTTAAACTCATGTCCTCCTAAAATTAACTTATCTTCTTTCTTGTCCTGTGTCTTGTTTTCCATCTTTACTTCCTCCTGTTATCTGTTTTTATTATAATTCTGGCGGCTATTCTTTTGCTGGCAATACTTCCTGCACTTATAGTCTGTCCTTCCTCTCTTTTATGTCCTCAATCTTGTAATTGCTGATTGAATTTGTCCTCTTACCGCTAGAAAACCTATAAAAAATGTATTTTCTGTCTTTTAGTAGGTTCGCGTCAGCTCTCTTATTTTCAGAAGACCTACTAATCAAGCTCTTATAAAGCTTCTTATAGGTCTTTCTTTACTCTCATGTTTTAATACGGCCTATAAATACCTTGTTTATCTCGCTTTTATAGGCTGTCAGCTATCACAAAAGCCTACTAAATCTTGATTTTCTCACGCCTTGTAGGTTTCTTAATATTTCCCTGCCAAATATTAACCTACTCAATTTCAAATTCTGTAATTGTAGTAGGTCTTTGCCTATTATTAACCGCTCTGACATTGCTTATAAGCAGCCAGACTCCCTGCTCTCAGACTAAACTCATATTAAAACTGTCCGCCGCCAACAAAATGCAATATCTCAATCACATCTTCATCAGCAATATTAACCTTGTCAAAGTCTTCCCTGTGAATTATTTCCATATTCTTCTCAATCACAATGCCTACAGGGTCATACCCTGCCTCTGTTACATAAGCAAGAAGTGTTTTCCCCACAACCTTTGAAGCTTCAACCTGCTCTCCGTTAATCTGTACCATAGACTCTCCTTTCCCTTCGTTGTTCATTATGGGCATTCGCCGTATAAGCTGGAATTTGTGCAAGCACATTCCAGCTTGCACGGCTCATTGCTTCGCGAGCCGCTCATATGCCAGAATTTCATTCTGGCATTGTCGCGGCGCTCCTTGAGAACCCATATAAAGTTCACAGCTCGTGCAAGCACGACTGTGAACTTTCCATGCCTTCTCTCATCGCTGCTCGCGCAAAAAAGGCAGAACCGCTTTCCAGCTGGTTCTGCCTTTAAAATCATAATATAAACACGCCGGAAATCTTTTATTACCGACGCCTGTTGTATGTTCGCTGACATGATTCATTCATATAATCCTGTCTGCTGGTCTTGAAAAGTGGTGTCCCCAATTCAACGCCTCAATTAATATAACATAAGCTGGCTTAATTTACAACTACCAGCCCTGTATATTAATCTCTGACAGTCTCACTTCTTTGTATTCCTGATTAATATACATTCTTATCTGTTCCACCTCATCATCTGAAAATGACGCAGCTTTTTCATTATAATACACATCGATTGTGTAACTGTCATCTTCGTTACTTTCTGCTGTCACATAGAATTCTGCTGGTCCGAACATTGTTTCAAGTTCTTTTGTGGCTTCACCGCATAAGCTGCCAACATAATTCTCGTCAATATCTACATCATCATGCTCATCATAAGCAAAATCCATCTGTGGATTATAACCTTTTCTCATCACTGGCTGTCCCTCTAAAGAAGTGGCTGCATCTGTTCCAATACCAGACTGTAAAACGTAAGTGCTTTCCTCAACACCTGTGTTACTGATTTTGCTTGCATTACCCTCACACGCGCAAAGAAACGCCACCCATGTACACAAGAATACAACACATGAACATATACGCAAAACAAAAGACATAGAACATAAGCCTCCGTGTTTCATAGCAAATTTCATAACAATCACCTCTGCCTATATTCTATGCCTTTTTTAATATAAATAAAAGTCCCGTTACCGCTCATTCCTCCAGGCCTCAACAACCCCGCCGATAAAGCCGGGAATAAGTCCGAAATATCCAACGAATGTAAACATCCATTCCGTTCCCCTGAATGCAAATATGCTTACAACCGCCCACACTACGAAGCCGATTGCACACCATGCAAGGGTGTTAAGAAGAAGAAACAGATATTCATATTTCTTTTCAGTTAAATTAGTATTTTTACAAATGTTCAGAAGCATTTTCATCAAAACCTCCCTTCGTATCAAGAGCAAATATTACCCATTCTGCAATGTTAGTTGCATGGTCTCCTATTCTCTCAAAATACTTGGCAACCATAAGAAGATCTGCAGCCTGCTCACCATTGGCTGAATCTGCCTGTATCATTGCAATAAGGTCATCTCTTACCTTTTCAAAAAGGTCATCTACCACATCATCATATGCTATAACTTTTCTTGCCTTGTCCATGTCCTTCTCAACATAAGCTTCAATACTTCTGATTAACATAAGCATTGTCTCAGAAGCCATCTGGTTGATGTGCTCTAACTTCTTTATGTATGGCTGGTTGGCAAGTTTAATAGTTATCTCGCCGATATCTGCTGCCTGGTCACCAATTCTTTCCATATCAGTAACCATCTTTAAAGCTGCTGTAATTGTTCTTAAATCCTTAGCAACCGGCTGTTGCTGGATAAGAAGATTAAAGCAGATGCTCTCAATAGTCTTCTGCTCCCTGTCAATCTCCTCGTCCTGAATCATAACCTTTTTAGCAAGCTCTGCGTCCTGTTTTACAAGCGCATCAACTGCCTTTCGTATAGAATCTTCAATTGCAGAGCCCATCTTCATCATTTCTTTATTAAGTCTGTCAAGCTGTTCGTCAAATTTACTTCTCATCATCCAAACCTTCCTGTGATATAATCTTCTGTCCTCTTATCCTGCGGGTAAGAGAATATCTGCTTAGTATCTCCAAACTCCACCATCTCCCCTACAAGGAAAAATGCTGTCTGATCCGAAACTCTTGTTGCCTGCTGCATGTTATGTGTTACCACGATTACTGTGTATTTCTTCTTTAAGTCTTCCATCAGTTCCTCAATCTTGGCTGTAGATATAGGGTCAAGAGCTGATGTCGGCTCATCCATAAGAAGAACTTCAGGCTGGACTGCAAGTGCTCTTGCGATACAGATTCTTTGCTGCTGTCCACCTGAAAGTCCCATGGCCGATTTTTTCAATCTGTCCTTAACCTCATCAAATATAGCTGCGCCCCGAAGACTCTCCTCAACTATCTGGTCAAGTCTTTTCTTATCTCTTATTCCGTGAACTCTTGGACCATAAGCGATGTTATCGTATATGCTCATTGGGAAAGGATTCGGCTGCTGGAATACCATACCTACCTTTTTACGAAGAATAGTTGTATCAACTCCCGGCTCATATATATCCTCACCATCAAGAAGCACCTTGCCATCTATTCTTACGCCGTCAACTAAGTCGTTCATACGGTTTAAGGTCTTTAAAAATGTTGATTTACCGCAGCCAGATGGTCCAATAAATGCTGTTACCGCATTTTCCTGTATATCCATGTTCACATCCTTAAGGGCGTGATTCTCGCCATAATACAGGTTCAGATTTTCAACTTTAACTTTAATCTTATTGCTCATATATTCCTCCCAAATTAGTGCTTTTCAAGCTTCTTAGCGAGCCTCTTTGTACCAAAATTAATAAGAAGTACAATTACAAGAAGTACAACCGCTATACCGAATGCCACCTCAAATTCACCCTTGCTTGCGCTTAAATAAAGCTGAATTGTAAGTGTTCCGCCCGAGTGAAATATTTTCTCAAGAAATGCATCAAAAGTCTTTGGAAGAAGATGTGCACTTCCCGCTGTAAAAAGCAGTGCTGCCGATTCTCCAATAATTCTTCCTATCGCAAGGATTACTCCGGTTACAATTCCAGGCATTGCTGACGGAAGAAGAATTGTTCTGATTGTGTACCATTTACCTGCACCTAAACCTACCGCTCCTGTTCTGAAACTGTCAGGTACAGTCTTTAACGCTTCCTGTGTATTTCTTGTAACAAGCGGAAGCACCATTAATGTAAGTGTAAGAGAACCTGTCAGAAGTGAATATCCCATGTGACATAACTGTCCGAAGAAAAGCATTCCAAACAAGCCAAATATAATTGATGGAATTCCTGCAAGTGTCTCTGTTGCAAATATTATAACTGTAACAAGCTTTCCCGGCTTGGCGTACTCATTTAAATAAATCGCAGCACCTACACCGATTGGCGTTGTAATTATCATAGTAAGTAATATTATTATCAATGTGTTCAGAATATTACCGGCAATTCCCACAGTTCCGTGAAGAATTGATGTAACACCTGTAAGAAATGCCCAGTTTACACGCCTTGCGCCCTTTGCGAACACATATATAATAATTCCTAAAAGCAGGAGAACTGAAAATGCTGCACATACATATATTGCTGTATAAACTGCTATTTCTTCCGGATGTCTTTTCTTGGCTTTAAGATTATCCATTTGCTTTCTCCCCTTTCTTCTGCATAAATGTAATTATCAGGTTAATAATCATTATGAAAATGTAAAGAACAAGTCCTACTGTGAAAAGAACCTGTCTGTGTACTCCATCTGCATAACTCATCTCACTTACAATCTGTGTTGTAAGAAATCTGACTGAGTTAAACGGAAGCGGAAGATTTACTGAACCACCGGCTACCAGATTAATAGCCATTGCCTCACCTAAGGCTCTTCCTATACCTAATACGATACCTGTTATAATTCCTGACTTGGCTGCTGGAACTACAACCTTGAATATTGTCTGTATCTTAGTTGCTCCAAGAGCAAGTGATGTTGCTCTTAAATTCATTGGAACTGCCCTGATTGCTGACGCGCTCATATTGATAACTGTTGGAAGTATCATAATTGCAAGCACCAGCACTGCAGCCAGGAGGTTAGCTCCTCCTGTGTACTGATGTGTTGTGGAATTCACGAATACATACTTTTCTAATTTATAAAGGAGGGGGTTTAATAGCATTAATCCGAGAAGTCCGTATATAACAGAAGGAATTGCTGCAAGCAGTTCAACTGCCGGCTGAACTACTGCTGCAAGTTTTTTCCCTGCTATCTCTGTTAAAAATACTGCTGTTAATAATCCAATTGGAACTCCGAGAAGAATCGCAAGTGTTGTTCCTACTATTGATGAAAGAATTATGTATACAATTCCATATGCAGGCGGTGTAGCAGTTGGAGCCCATACTGTTTTAAAGAGCAAGTCTGCTATTCCGACACTTTTAAGACTCTCTGTTCCTTTTATAAACATATAGATGGTAATGGAGCAGACTGCCAGGATAGCTACTACCGCACATATAAGGAATATAAACCGTGCCACGCTTTCACTTGCATGCTTTGACTTTTTATTACCTTTTAAAGAACCATTTGCTGTTACCTTAACAGCTGCTGGTGTTTTATTTATTCTATTCATACCAACATTTATAACCTCTTCCATGTCAATCTCTCCATTCAGAATCTATATTTACCGGCTTACTCTGGGAGGATTAAGCCAACTCCCTTGATAACCTTCTTACCAGCTTCAGACTTTACGAAGTTAAACCAAGTCTGAACAAGCTCACTCTGTGATGAAACAGAACCCTTAGTAGCCATTACAAATGGTCTTGAAAGTGTATACTTACCGGCCTTAATGTTATCCTCTGTTGCATCTACACCATCAAGCTTTAAAGCTGCAACTGTCTTATCAACTACATCTAATGAAACATATCCGATTGCACCTGGAGTTGCTGCTACCTTGGCAAGTACAGCACCTGTACTGTCAAGTTCCTGTGCATAAGCACATTTATTCTTAACTTCAAGAAGTTCCTCAAATGCTCCTCTTGTACCAGAAGCTGCCTCTCTGCCGATTACTACGATAGCTTCGTCTGAACCGCCGAGATCCTTCCAGTTAGTAATCTTACCTGTGTAGATATCTGTGAGCTGCTGCTTTGTTACATTAGTAACTTTGTTGTTCTTATCAGTAATCATTGCGATACCATCAATTGCT
>OHTA01000397.1_pt1 | contig 30403 bp, 26 predicted proteins | sample 1578851 | NCBI WGS metagenome assembly OHTA01 (sample SAMEA3879578, study PRJEB24766) | human gut metagenome | biome: human-associated habitat; feature: feces | place: USA | collected 1985/1987 | reverse complement strand
ACCGGCTTTTATGCGCCGTCCATGGCGCATAACGCCTTGCCCAGCCGTCCATGGCCGGGCATTTCTGCTCCTCTAAGCATAATTCTGACAGACTCTAAGCAACTTCGCTATGCGCTCCAGTAAGGGCATCAATCCCCCACCAAAGCGCCGTCCCGGGCACACAATCCCCTTACTTTATAGCTATAATATAGAAATTAAAAAAGACAGCCTACGATCGGCTGCCTTTTAGGAGAAGGTATTTTTACTATGGGGTATAGCAAAAACTATATAATGTATTGGGGGGTTTTTACGGTTATTATAGTATCATGATTGCAACGATAAGTGTTCACAAATTGCATAAAAATCACAGTTTGTTTTTATGCAATTTGTATAGTACTTTAGTCATATTTAATGTTGTTCATATAGTGATTGTGTACAAAAGCATAGCTGTTTTTTAAATATTATGTCCAACTGCTGTTTTGCTGTCCTCGTCAAACAGTGCTTCAAACTCATCTCTTGTGATTTTCTCCTTCTCAAGAAGAAGTGCTGCACATCTGTCAAGCACATCGCGGTACTCTGCTATCATGCTCTTTGCCTTGTCGTACGATTCGTCGATGATGCGCTTTACCTCTACATCGATTGCCGATGCTATGCCCTCGCTGTAGTTCTTTGCATGGGCGAGGTCTCGTCCAATGAAGACCTCCTCCTCATCATCGGCATAGCAGATAAGGCCAATATTGTCTGACATACCGTATTTGGTAACCATCTCGCGCGCAAGCTTTGTAGCCTGCTTGATGTCCTGTGATGCACCTGTGGTGATATCGTCAAACACAAGTTCCTCTGCGACACGACCTCCTAAGTCTACTACGATTTCCTGAAGCATACGTCCCTTTGTGTTGAACATCTCATCCTTCTCAGGCAGAGGCATGGTGTAGCCTGCTGCGCCTGCTCCTGTAGGGATGATTGAAACTGTGTATACAGGTCCCACATCCGGAAGCAGATGGAAAAGGATTGCATGTCCTGCCTCGTGGTAGGCTGTGATGCGCTTTTCCTTGTCAGAGATGATACGGCTCTTCTTCTCAGCTCCGATACCAACCTTGACGAAGGATTTTCTGATATCATCCTGTGTGATATATTCTCTGTTTTCGCCCGCTGCACGGATTGCTGCCTCATTCATCAGATTCTCAAGGTCTGCACCTGTGAAGCCTGCTGTAGTCTGTGCAATCTGCTTTAAGTCTACATCCTCTGCAAGAGGTTTTTTCTTGGCATGGACACCTAAAATTTCTTCTCTGCCGCCCACATCCGGTCTGCCTACTACAACCTTTCTGTCGAAACGTCCCGGACGCATGATAGCAGGGTCAAGTATATCCACACGGTTTGTGGCTGCCATGACGATAATGCCCTCATTGACACCAAAGCCATCCATCTCGACAAGCATCTGGTTCAATGTCTGCTCACGCTCGTCGTGTCCGCCGCCCATTCCTGTGCCACGTCGTCTGGCTACTGCATCAATCTCATCGATAAATACGATACAAGGCGCATTTTTCTTGGCATCCTCAAACAAATCTCTCACTCGTGAGGCTCCGACTCCGACGAACATCTCCACGAAATCAGATCCTGAAATGGTGAAAAACGGTACCCCTGCCTCTCCGGCTACTGCCTTGGCAAGGAGAGTCTTACCTGTTCCCGGAGGTCCTACAAGAAGGACACCCTTTGGGATTCTTGCTCCAAGTCTGGTGTATTTTCCCGGATCACGAAGGAAATCAACTATCTCTGCAATCTCCTCCTTTTCCTCCTTTAAGCCTGCTACATCGGAAAACTTGATATGGTTCTCCTCCTGTGTGGTGAGCTTCGCACGGTTCTTGCCGAAGTTCATCATCTTGCCACCGCCGCCCTGTGCTGCTGCGTTGTTGTTCATCACTGCAAAGAGTATGAACATGGCTCCGAATACCAAAAGATACGGAAGCAGTGTCATAATCCAGCTCTCAGCCGGAACATCCGCAACTGTATAGTCGGTGTACCCTGCTTTTGTCATGGTCTTTTCGATATTGTTTACATCTGATACATAAAGCACCTTTGATGTGCCATCCTTGAACTTCACCTCCAGACTTCCTGTCGGTATCTCCCTGTTTTGCACTACCTTTACGCTCTTCACCTGATTCTTGTCAAGATCCTTCTCGAACTGACTCTGTGTGTAAGAGTTTGATGTAGCCCCGGCGCTCAGCCAGTACCAGATGCAGATTACTGCAAATACAATGATAATGTATACGCCTATTCCGCGCATACCGCTTTTTTGTTTATTCAATTTACTTCTCCTTTTTATTTTATTTCGCCCTCGACGAAGCCGATGTAAGGCAGATTTCTGAACCTCTGATCATAGTCAAGACCATAGCCTACCACAAACTTATCAGGAATCACAAAGCCCACGTAGTCTACATTTACATCATCAACCACACGGCGCTCAGGCTTGTCCAAAAGTGTACAGATTGTGAGACTCTTCGGGTTTCTTTTGGCAAGGAGCTTTGAAAGCCTGCTAAGAGTGTTTCCCGAATCAATGATGTCTTCTATGATGATGACATTCTCTCCCTCGATAGAATGCTCAAGGTCCTTTTTAATCTTGACATCGCCTGATGACTCTGTGCCTGAGCCATAGCTGGATACCGACATGAAATCCATAGTCATAGGCAAATCAATTCTCTTTGCAAGCTCAGTGGTAAAGAATATTGAGCCCTTGAGTATGCAAATGAGATATACTGACTGTCCCCTGTATTTTTCTGTGATTTGCGCTCCAATCTCTGCAATACGCTTATTGAGCTGCTCCTCTGTCAGATAAACCGAAATATCATATTTCTTTGAAAAATCCATTTTGTTTTCCTCCGTAAAATGTGATCTTAAGTACTTTTCCTGTCTGTGGTGTGACAAGTGCGCTGCAGCCGGATCTGTATCCGATAATGGCATGCACCAGTGATTCATGGGCTATAAGCCACAGCCCCGCTCTCTGCTGTGCAGGAATTTTATCACCTGTAAATACCTGCTTCAGCTTCTTATGATGTCCCTCGTCATCCACAATTATATAGTCACCGGCTTTTCTTGTTCTTATTTCAAAGCCTTTCTTCATCTTATCATAATCAAACCATTTCGTATATGGTTTTTTGGGAATTTCGTCCATTTTACCATTAAAATCTTGTATACAAAGTGTGACATATGAGCCATCTGCCGAAAGCCTGATGGTTTTTTGCTCTCCCGTGGCACCCAGTGCCTCAAGCTCTTTTTGCGTAATGTGAATTTCTTCTTTTTCATCGTCACACCTTCCGGCGAAGAGTATCACCTCGCCAAATGATTTTTCCGCAATAATGCCATACGGCAGATTGATTTTTCTGCCCGACTGCTGCCCTGCAAGCTTCACAAGTGCACCGATATGTGTGCTCGTTATGTCCTTGAGCCGCCCTGACGCCAGATGTATACACTCGCGCGCCACTCCGCTTTTTAATGCCGGATGCAGACTCTCAAAGCGGCTGATTTCAAGTATCACCCTGCCTTCTTTTTTTGAAACCATGCTGTCGCACGCCTCTTTTAGCTGCTGCTCGTAAAAATCATTCATCACCGCAAGCTGGCCTGCACTCTCATTGATATGCTCTATCGCCCTGTCATTAATCTGCAAAAGCAGTGGAAACACATCATGGCGCAGCTTGTTTCTGGAGTAGGCTGTGTCAGTGTTTGTGGCATCGGTGACAAAAGCCTGTCCGTTTTCCTTCAGATATTCCTCTATCTGTGCGCGTGTTGCTGATAAAAGCGGCCTGATATAGGTGACACCATTCTTCACGGAAACCGGATGCATGCCGGATAGACCCTTCGCTCCGCTTCCGCGAAGCATCTGAAAAAGAACTGTCTCTGCGTTGTCCTCCATATGGTGCGCAACTGCAACGACTACCTGCCTCCTGTTATCCTGATTTGGGTCTGATGCATTGGCCGATTCACAGGAATATCTGCCTGCCTCCTCTTCAAACGCCTCATAGCGCAATATCCTGGCGGCCTCCTTTTCAAACGCTTCATAGCGCAATATCCTGGCGGCCTCCTCCAGCCCGAGTCCATGACTTTTTGCATATTGCGGTACATCCACGGAATTCACATGGCACGGTATGTTAAGCCTCTCGCAGAGATCTGACGCAAACCTCGCATCCTCCCTACTCTCGGCTCCTCTGATGCCATGCTCCACATGTACTGCCTCCAGCGCAAAATCAAGCTCATTTGCGCACTGTCTTTTTATCTCATTTAACAACAGCAGAAGGCAGACCGAATCCGCACCGCCCGACAGCGCAACAAGCACCGTGCTGTGATTGTTTATCATCTTGTTTTCCAGAATATAATCTTTTGTCCGTCTAATCATTATTTTTCCCAGATTCCTATTGCAACTACCGTCATATCATCCATGGCGTATCCGCCTGTGTCAAGCAGCACCCTGTCCAGAATTTCCTGCGCCATCACGCCTGCATTGTCACTTTTGACGCCTGCGATGATATCCATAAGCTTCCCCTGTCTGTCCTTTACATGCAGATATTCTAGCACACCATCCGTCACCATGACAAGGAAATCGCCACTTTGAAGTGTATTTTTTGAATGTTTGCTCTCCTGCCAGACATCGACCCCCGCCGGGAGTGATTCATTATCTATAACACTTACTTGTTTCCCTGATTTGATAAATGACGGTGCAGCGCCTGTTTTGGCCAGCTCAAGCTCACCTGTGTACATGTCTATCGTAGCAAAATCAACCGTGGAATAGGACTCCTCACCCGCCGATATGACCATGGCAGAGTTCATCAGCTTTAGGGTACTTTCCCTGCTAAAGCCGGCCTCCAAAAGCTTTTCAAGCAAATCCACCACCAGCGTGCTCTCGGCCTGCGCCTGCTTGCCCGAGCCCATGCCATCGGATACACATACATGATACATGCCATCATCCAGCTGAAACATACTGCAGCTGTCGCCATTTGCCTGAGAGCCGGTCTTCTTTTTGGTCGCCACCCCCGAAAGTGCATAGAACTGATTCTCCTCGTAAAGCACAATAGATGTCCTCTCATCGGATATTATTGAAACTGTCCCATGTGCCTGCCTGAGCTTCACTCCCATGGCGCGTGAAACCGCCTGCACATATTTTGAAATTTCAATCCCGCCATCTATCTTGGTGCAGACATCTGCCTTTATACATACCTGCTGCCTTGCGTTCTCATAAATATGGGCATTTTCCACCTGTATACCAGCCTCTTTTGTATATACATAAACTCTTGAAAGACGCAGCCTTCTTTTTTTATCAATACATTTTTCAGCCCTGCACCAGCTATCCATGAGCTCTGCCATAGCGTCAAGCTGTGCGGCTATGATGCGTCTGTTTTCTGTGAGACGCCTGTACCAGGCTTCATTTAGCTCAATACGGGCAAATGCCTCTGTGGCGGCTTCCACCATGCGCGTATAGTGCGGGCAGCCATCCACATATCTGTTTTGCACAATTTCCTCTGTTTTCATACGTTTGCGCACTGCATCAGCAAGCATTTTTATACTGTCGGAAATCGAAGTCCCGCTTGTCCAGCACACACTGCAGCCCTCACAGCATGCACAAAGTCTCCCTGTCACCTCAAGCTGTATTTTCTCACTCTCATCAGGGATTTTATCTGCCGTACATTTTACAGCCATGACGTTTGCAGTCGAAATAATGCCTGAAAGTCCTGAAACTGCTGTGGCAAATGCCTCCTCCCTGTCGGGCAAAAGTCCTGCTATGACCGGGTTTTCATTGTGCTCAAGAGCCCTTAAATATTCGCATGCTCTGCAAAGCGCAAAGGCCATCGAAAACACAACAAGGCTCTCTGCTACCGACAACACTATCTCATCCGTATCCGGCCTTCCCAGAAATGTTACCGACAGATTCATCACCGCCGTGGCACAAGCTGCCACAACGGCTGTTGTCAGACATCCGTTTTTACTGCTTTTTCTCACAAATAGCCTTTCCCCAAAGTAAATCACCGCAATAATAAAGAGATACTTACATATCGACGGTATCGATATAAAGTATCCCATTCCAATAATTAATCCTATGTAAAAAATAATCGTATGTCCACTACTCAGACAATAAACTCCATACACTGCAGGTATCAGCGGATAACAATCCATCACACACACCAGTGTGGATGCAAATGCCATAAGCCCCCACACAGCTTTTTTTAAATTTGCACGCCTCATCTTTTTGCCTCCATCTTTTTTCAACGATTATATGTGGTCAAAAATGAAGGTTTTGGCGAAAAAGCGCAACTATATCTTCAAAAATTATTTGTCCTTTTCCTTGAAGATTATTTCATTGTCATACGCAAGCCCCAGCTTGCTCTTTGCTATATCCTCTATGTACTGGTCACTCTGCATATACTGCTGCATGCTTTCTATCTCATCAGCACGCTCCGATTCTTTAGTGTACTGCTTTTCAAGCTCCGCTTTTTGTGCGGCATATGTAGATTCCTTCTGCTTTAGCTGCACAACCTGGACTACCATAACCGCAAGAAATGCTATAACTATGATAGAAACACTTAAAGTTCCGCCCCTTCTCTTTGCACGACGTTTACTCATTATTCCTCCTTAGGTGCTTATCTGAATATCCTTCCAAACATTTTATCTTTCTTTCCGGTCACCTCCGGTACCTTCGAATACGTAATCATGTCTATCTCACCTTCTATATCGGCCTCTCCCTTCTCAAGGTTTAGCCTGTTTACGTGAAGATCCTTGCCCTTTAGGTCAAGCATGCCTAGCTCCGTTTCCAAAAGTATCTCTCCCACATCAAAGGAGAGCACATCCAAAATGCCTGTAAAGCTGCCTGTTCTGCGATTATTCAAGATAAGCTTATGACTCTTTGTGCCTGATATTTCTTCCATTTCCTGTCCCTCACATATTTTTTGTATGTCCCAAAAACAGCCTCGCATATGGCTGCCATCTGTGGAATCACATATGTAAATATATGCCGGGATTCATGAAAATATAACCTATATATACTCAAAAAGATCTTTTGCTTCTTCCTTCTTTGTTGTGTCAAGGAGATTTAACACCTTAACCTTGACTGTCTTTTGTCCAAATGCTATCTCTATTATGTCTCCGACCTTGACATTTACAGATGCCTTTGCCGGTCTGCCGTTTACTGTGACACGGCCTGCGTCACACGCCTCATTTGCCACTGTACGTCTCTTTATCAGACGCGATACCTTCAAAAATTTGTCTAATCTCATTGTTACCTCTGTGTCTTGCCTATAATAAATCAATTCATAACCATTACCCTGATTTTAGTGGATATAGCCAAAAATGGGCGGAGCCTTAAAGGCTTCACCCATTCTTCTACTCCGTGATAGTCTAACTTATTAGTTAAGAGAATCTTTTAAAGCCTTTCCAGCCTTGAACTTAGGAGCCTTAGATGCTGCAATTGTCATCTCAGCGCCAGTCTGTGGATTTCTTCCTGTTCTTGCTGCTCTCTCAGATACCTCGAAAGTACCGAATCCAACTAACTGGATCTTCTCACCTTTCTTTAACTCCTCTGCAACAACATCTGTGAATGCCTTTAAAGATGCCTCTGCGTCCTTCTTTGATACTCCGGCCTTCTCTGCCATAGCTGCAACTAAATCTGCTTTGTTCATGATAAAATTCCTCCTCTGGATTTTCATAATTTATATAATTCGAGCTGTTTTCCCAAATTACCTACAAGAATATATATACTTGTTTTTATGGGGTTTGTCAAGGAAAATGCGCTATTTCCTAGGCTTTTATGTACTTTTAGCATTCTTAAAACCTTACTTTGAACTTAATAAAGAGGTTAATGTTGAAAGATAATCTGATATATCCTTATTTGTCAGACTATTTCCCGAGCTATCAGAGGATTTGCTGTCTGTCCGCTGTGATGAATTTGTGCTCTGCGAGCTGCCGGTGGTGCTTTGAGATGTACTTTGATTGTCCTTCTCATTCGCCCTCTCTGAGGCAGTCTCTGAAGGAGTCTGTGCGGTGGCCTGCGAGCTTCCAGTGCTGCTTCCGGTGCCTGATGAATCGCTGCCCAAGCTGTCCTTATTGTCGTTTATCGTAATCTGTACGGTGGCCTCCTTTGAGTTCACGTAAAGTGTCCTCGTCCAGGTGTCATAACCATCGGCTGTTACCTTAAGCTTATGCTTTCCATATGTTATCTCAACCGGGCTCGTATAGTCGATTTCACTGCCATCGACATATATTTTTGCTCCCTGCACGTCAACCTCGAAAAGGATGCTGCTCTTTTTAGGACCCTCACCCTTTAAATCATTTAAATTTACCTTTGTAGTCTCTCCTCTTTTTATCTCAATATCCGTGCTGCCTCCCCAGCCGTTGTTGGCCACAGCGAGCGTATAGCTGCCCTCCGGCACATCAATCGACATATCCTTAGTGATTTCTGCAAATATCCTGTCTCCGAGCTGCAAAAAGCTGCCCTCAAACAGCGATGTATTGCTAAGCTGCAGTGTGCCGTGCCCTGTTGTGACAGAAATTGACACTATGTCCTTGTCAATCCCGACAACAGCCAGCTTATCCTGCGCCGTGAGGCTGTCAGTATCTACGACATCCGAGCCTGAAAATATCATGGTGCGCTCACCCAGCCTGTAGCTGCTATTTCCGATTTCAAGCACGCTCTTATCCTTATCCACAGAAAAATTGGTCACTGTGTCGTTTGTCCACACCTTATCGGATTTTTGTATACGCTTTGCCTTGCCGTCTGAATCTGCCCCTGATATGTCAACCACATCACCCTGATGTATGTCTGAAACTGACATGTGATTGCCATATTTGTCGAAAAAGCCGGTGGTCAGCCCATAGTAATACTGATACTGCACTCCTGTCGAGTAATTGTATACCCTGATTGTCTCATTGGCACTGTTTATGTCCGATACTATGAGAATATCTGAACTTTTCTTAACGGCCTTTCCGTTTTCCTCCGCAGCAGCTTTCAAACCTGACTGCGTGCTTTCTCCCACGGCCTCCGTCGTATCATTCATGCTGTTATAGAATTTTTTTACACCATCATCCGTGTCCTGTTTTCCACATGCTGCAAGTGACAGCCCAAGCATGCATACTATGCAAAATAATCTTTTAAATTTCTTCATCTGTATTTCCTTTAATAGCTGGCTTTAAACGTTTTTCTACAATAACAATATATCGTATAGTCATGTACTTTTCAATTAAATTCACTATATATATGCATTACTGCTTACACTATGGCATGCAGGGCATGCAGATACTCCTCGCGCTCCCCGCTTAGCTGTATGAGCTGTGCAAGCTTATCCACATCACGGTCGCATACCCATGACTTGCGCGAGTTGCTATAGTGATTGCAGAGCTTACAAAATTTTTCAGGAAACAAAAGCAGTGCTTGAAGCAGTCTCATTGATGTATCATCAAGACTTCTTACGCTGCAATAGCTGTCAAGAATTGCATCTGCAACCGCTGTATCCCAGTGATTTTTTTCGAGCATCTTGCGCATGTACTCCGCAAGATCAGTTTCCGGATATCCCGGATGCATGGTCTCGAAATTGACAGGGAGCCATCTTCCGGACTGTGTATACACGACATTGTGCTGGTTGAAGGCTCCGTGACAGTATATCGGAACCGACGTTTTACTATTTTCCAGCTCACACAATATTTCCGCCGATTTCTGCCCCTGCTCTAAGAATCTCTCATAGCATTCATAAAACAGATGCTCAAAAGCATTTGTCTTGCTGCGACGCAGTATGTAGTTTTTAAGCTTTACTATCTGCGCACATTTGCGCTGAGCTTTTTCGTGCAGGCTTTCTACCTCGATATCCGAAGGCAGCGGATACTTTTCTAATATATTGTGCAGCTGCGCTAATGCCCTGCTGCCGCCACGCATATCATCTATGCTGTCCGTGCTGCACTCTCTGCCTGCTCTGTAATCCTTCAATATGTATGCGTCCTCACAGTTATCTCGCGATATGATACACTGCTCCTTTGTCTGTGATATCTGCTCCACATCCATACCGTTTCTCTGGATAAATGCCAGCGTATCCCGCAGGGTGCATGCCCTTTGCTCATGCCCTCTGTACGGCACGAGCAGCTTCTGCCCGATGCCTGTGTCACATATATATGCTCCTCTGCCCTTTATTATCCTGCTTACTGTAAGCTCATATTTTTCCAAAGCCACTTCCGGCTGATTATACAAAAAAATCCCCCCTCATATGATTAATGCACCATAACTATTCAGATGCTTTTTAATCATATGAGAGAGGTTATTATTTTATTCGCAAGCTCTTTAAGTTTTTGTGCTTCATTGAGCGATGGGTCATCAAGCACCTGCTCATAAAGCCTGTCCAGGATATCGCCAAGCTTCGGTCCCGGCTCTACTCCCATTTTAATCAGGTCGCTGCCATTTATTTTCATTTCCTTTTTTGATACACACTGGTGGTCTGCGAGGATTTTCCTGTATACACGCTCATATTCTGCGATGTATTCAAGCTTTTCTGCGCGCTTATACATGCTCTGTCCGAGTGTATCGGCTCTTTTCACCTCAAACAACAGCGGAAAAAGCTCTGTTCCTATGCGGCTCATGGCACGCCTTACATTGCGCTCCGTGATGGCCGGGCGGTCATCATGCTCTTTTACGAGCTTACAGCAACAGTCTGTAGTCCTGTTATCAAACTTAAGGCGCCTGAGTATCTTTCTTGTCATATCAGCTCCCACAACCGGATGCTTCTTGAAATGATTCTGGCCTTCCTCGTCTGTCGTAATGCACACAGGCTTTGCCACATCATGAAGCAGCATGGTAAGCCTTAGGATTTTGTCCGCTCGCACATGCCCCAAGGTATGAAGCGTATGCTCGCCGACACTGTACATATGGTGCTTATTGTGCTGTGGTGTCTGCATCATCACATCAAACTCCGGCATGAATACCGCTGTGAGTCCAAGCTCATACAAATCTCTCATCATCTGCGGATGGTCTGATGTCAGAAGCTTCACAAGCTCCACCTGGATTCGCTCTGCGCTGACCTTTGACAAGGCAGGGGCAAGCTCTTTTATGGCTGCTTTAGTCTGTGCCTCTATATCAAAGCCAAGCTGGGCTGCAAATCGCACCGCACGAAGCATCCTGAGTGCATCCTCACTGAACCTGTCGTGCGCACAGCCCACACATCTGATCACATGTGCTTTTAAATCTGCTATGCCGTCAAATTCATCGACAAGTCCTGCCCTATGATTATACGCCATGGCATTGATTGTGAAGTCGCGCCTCTCCAGATCAAGCTTCAGATTGGAGGTAAAGGTAACCTCCTTTGGATGGCGTGCATCCTCGTACTCTCCGTCTATCCTGTAGGTGGTGACCTCATAGCCCACATGCTCCAGCATGACCGTGACTGTGCCATGCTGGATACCTGTGTCTATCGTATGGTCAAATATCGCTTTGACCTGCGCAGGCTTTGCAGATGTGGTGATATCCCAGTCCTGCGGTGTCCTGCCAATGAGACTGTCACGCACGCATCCACCTACCGCATATGCCTCAAAGCCATGCTCGTAGAGCGTGTCTATTATGAAGTTGACATTCTGCGGTAAATCTATGCGCATCTGTATTTTCTCCTTTTAATATGCCTTACCCCAGTATACGAGCTTATGCGCCGGCTTTCCACAGCATACGCATACGTCGGAAATCTGCTCCTGGTCACCAAATGGCATACAACGGCTTGTAACTGTTGTGTCCTCTTTGATTTTGTTCTCGCAGGCCTCGTCTCCACACCACATTGCACGGATAAAGCCAGGCTTTGTCTCTGCGATTGCCTTGAACTCATTGTAGTCGTGTGCATCGTTTATATGGCTTGCAAGGAATGCCTTTGCCTTCTCGAGCATGTCATTCTGCATTGTCTCAAGTACCTCTGCGAGCTTCTCATTGACCTCATCAAGTGAGACAACGATTTTCTCTCTTGTGTCTCGGCGGACGATAACGCACTGGTTTTTCTCGATATCCTTTGGTCCAATCTCGATACGTGTTGAGATTCCCTGAACCTCCTGTGCTGCGAACTTCCAGCCAGGTGTCTTGTCGGTTGCATCGATTTTCACGCGGAAATCCTTTGAGAGCTTGTCCTTGAGGTCGTATGCCTTGTCAAGTACACCATCCTTCTGCTGCTGGATTGGAATGACCATAACCTGTGTTGGTGCAATCTTTGGTGGAAGCACGAGTCCTGAGTCATCTCCGTGAACCATGATTAACGCACCGATGATACGTGTCGTCATACCCCATGAAGTCTGGTAAACATGCTTTAATGTATTGTCTTTATCAGTAAACTGGATATCAAATGCCTTTGCAAAGCCGTCTCCAAAGTTATGGCTTGTTCCAGACTGTAAAGCCTTTCCATCATGCATAAGAGCCTCGATGGTATAGGTAGATACAGCACCTGCAAACTTCTCTTTATCGGTCTTAACACCCTTAAGAACAGGAATAGCCAGTATTTCCTCGCAGAAATCAGCGTAAACATTTAACATCTGGATTGTTCTTTCCTCAGCCTCCTCTGCAGTTGCATGAGCAGTATGACCTTCCTGCCATAAGAACTCTCTTGAACGAAGGAATGGTCTTGTCTCCTTCTCCCATCTTACAACTGAACACCACTGGTTATATACCTTTGGTAAATCTCTGTATGACTGTATCTCATCTTTATAGAAATCACAGAAAAGTGTCTCTGATGTAGGTCTTACACACATTCTTTCCTGAAGTGGATTAAGTCCGCCATAAGTTACCCATGCAACTTCTGGTGCAAATCCTTCTACATGATCCTTCTCAACCTCAAGAAGGCTCTCTGGAATGAACATTGGAAGATAAACATTCTCAACACCTGTTTCCTTGAATCTTCTGTCCATCTCATTCTTAATATTCTCCCAGATTGCATATCCGGCCGGCTTAAAAATCATGCATCCCTTGACGCTTGAGTAAGACATAAGCTCTGCCTTCTTACACACATCTGTGTACCACTGAGCGAAATCCTCTTTCATGGATGTAATCGCTTCTACTAATTTCTTATCTTCTGCCATAATAAACCTCTTTCTATGACATTACAGACCCGTTTCATACGGAGCCTGATGCGAATGCTGCTTCGCATTGTCCGCCTGCCATTGACGGTACCACTAGAGTTTATCATGTTCTAAAATGCTTTTCAAGTAAAGAACAAGTGCTTTTATTATACAATATGATATTGGTCCAAGAATAAATCCAACAACCCCATACACAAGTATCCCGACATATATAACCGCAAGCATTGTAAATGGCGCAATTCCCATCCTGTCGCCCATACATTTTGACTCCATAATCTCCCTCACAAAATAAGTGATAATATACAGAACCACAAGAATCACCGCATTTTTCACATGCCCGAAAAGCAGGCTTCCCACAGCCCATGGTATCAGTACCGTTCCCGTACCAAATATCGGAAGTGCGTCAATAATCCCAGTCAGCACACCAAGAAGAATCGCATATGGATTGCCTATCATTAAAAATGCTGTTGAACACACCACAATATTTATCGACATTATAATAAGCTGCACCCTGAAATATACATTTATCAAATTGCGAAGCCCCACATGCACCGCCCCGACTTCGTCCTTAAATATAGTGTTCTCCCGCCAGCTTCTGTACTTCTCAATTCCAGCCGCCGCATATATCGTTCCAATAAAGCACACCACAAGTCCGGCAACCGCCATAACGCACCATGTTATAACCGGGACAGAATGTTTTCTCATAATTGTAAAGAACATCTGCTGCCCGTCTCCATCTATAATTATCCCTTTACATTTTTCAAAAAATGCGTAACTGCAGCCTTCTTTCAACTTAATCCAGCCATCAATACGGCAGCATACAAGCTTAAACTGCCCATCAAGGCTGTTAATGTTCTCATCAAAATTGGCTATGAAATCTTTAAGTTCGCGAAACGCCATATAACCGACATACAACAGCACTGAAAGAATTATAAGCGTCACCATTGTTACAACTATACTCGCAGCAAGAGTCTTTTTCTCCCTTAAAAGTTTCGCCAGCCCTACTATCGGCTTCTGAAGCAGCACCGCAAAACAAAATGCAAGCAAGAAAGGCCACACATAATAGAAAAGTACTTTAAATATAAAGAAAACCACCGCAATAATAACGACACTGCCAACAAGCAATGTCAGCCGCTTCCTGAAATCCCACACATTTTCACCCATATGCCACCTCACACCTGCTAATAATTATCGTTTAATTAGTGTGTGCGTGGCTGGGACATTTATTCGCCCAATGTTATTGATTAATTATCAAAACGCATGTATTCTTAATAAAAACATAAAAAGGATACAACCATGCTTAATATAATACACGAAACTAAAGACATTATTATAGTGAATAAACCAGCCGGACAGCTATCCCAGGGTGCGAAAGGATTTGATTTAGACCTTGTAAGCGAAGTTATGACTTACAACGCTTCACAGGGAAAGCCTGCATATGCAGCAATAATCAACCGCCTTGACCGGCCGGTTTCGGGACTTGTGCTTATTGCAAAGAATAAGTCTGCAGCAGCAAAGTATTCCACACTAATGCAGAAGGAGGGCGGATTTAATAAACAATATGAAGCTTTAATATGTGGAAAACTATCCGAACTAAAAGGAACTTTTGTTGATTATTTAAAGAAAGATGGAAGAACGAACACATCAGCCATAGTTCCGGCAGACGACGCCGCTAATGATAAAGAAGCAAAGCTTTCAAAGCTTGAATATGAAGTGATATCTTATGATGAAGTTAAAGACATTACACATGTAAGAATACATCTGATTACCGGCAGACATCACCAGATAAGAGTACAGTTTGCAAGCCGCAGGCATCCGCTTGTTGGAGATTATAAATATGCCACTGCTGATTGCGGCATGGATAACGCCGTTAAAGCAGTGGCATTTAAAAGAAACCAGATTGCGCTGTGCGCTGTTTCACTTACTGTTGATAACAAAACTTACAGTGTTGCACCTGAGTTTTTGCTTTGATGACAAGTTGCATTTTTCACTTTCGGACTTTTATATGTAATTCGTGGACGTACCGTCCAATATTTTGCTGATAAAGTCCAACCATTTACAGCCTGCGTCCAATAACCTACACAACAAGTTTTCTGTGCATACCTAGTAGGTTTTCTGCGTGTCACTCTAACACTCACGCCTTGCTAAAAACCCATGAAACACTTTTCTTATTATAATTTCGTAGGTTAATTAGCGCATAAACCACTGAAATAGCTACTTGAAACAAGAAAAAAGACCTACGAAAAGAATGTATTAACATCTTTTCGTAGGTCTTTGTCATAACTTCAATTTGTTTACATGCAATAAACACCCACTAATCTACATATCATTGGTCAATTAGTATGTTTTCAAACTCAGCATGCAACATGGTACAGTCTATAATTTTAATCTTTTACATTTTAAAACGGTATCCCACACCCCATATAGTCTCAATATACTGAGGCTTGCTTGTATCAAGCTCAATCTTCTCTCTGATTTTCTTGATGTGGACAGTTACAGTTGCGATGTCACCGATTGAATCCATATCCCAGATTTCCTTGAAAAGTTCTTCCTTAGTGAAGACATGGTTAGGATTCTCTGCAAGGAACGTAAGAAGGTCGAATTCCTTTGTTGTAAATGGCTTCTCCTCACCATTAACAAATACTCTTCTTGCTGTCTTATCAATCTTTATTCCTCTGATTTCAATAATATTGTTATTGTTCTTAGAATTACTTACAAGTCTGTCATATCTTGCAAGATGTGCTTTAACTCTTGCAACAAGCTCACTAGGACTGAATGGCTTGGTCATGTAATCATCCGCACCAACTCCAAGTCCTCTTATCTTATCAATATCTTCCTTCTTGGCAGATACCATAATAATAGGAATATCCTTAACTTCTCTTACCTGCTTGCATATCTCGAAACCATCAGTTCCGGGAAGCATGATATCAAGGATACACATATCAATATCCTCATGCAGTGCTGCCGCAAGTCCACTTGTTCCATCATTACATACCTCAACCTCATATCCGTTAAGTTCAAGGTAATCCTTCTCAATATCTGCAATACTCTCTTCATCTTCTACAATTAATATTTTGCTCATAGCCAGTCCCCTTTCGTGTAGTTTCATTATGCATTCTCAGGATTCTCTTCATCCTTTGCTTTAAGCAGATTAAGATGCATGGTCGTGCCTTCGCCCTCTACACTCTCTGCCCATATCTTTCCTTTGTGGTCCTCAACAATCTTCTTAACAATTGCAAGGCCTATACCACTTCCACCATGCTTGCTGTTTCTTGATTCATCAGTTCTATAGAAACGCTCAAATATTCTCTCAACATCTTTAGCTGCAATGCCAATACCGTTATCTGAGAATATTGCATGAATGTAGTCGCCTTCATCGTACAGGTCAATCTTAATCTTTCCCTGTCGTCCCTCAGCCATATACTTAACCGAGTTACTTATAATATTATTAACAACCCTCTTTAGCTGCTCCGGATCAACATTCATATATGCCGGCTCAGTAAGATGGTCATTATATTCCAGTTCAATCTGGCTTGCCTCAAGCTCAGTGCCTATCTCTTCACAACAGTCTCCAAAGTAGTCGCTTACATTACATCTGACAAATGTATATGGAACCCTGTTAGTATCAAGCCTTGAATATATAGTAAGCTCATCAATCAGCTTGTCCATATCATTAACCTTGTTAGCAATAGTCTGGATATACTTAGCCTGCTTCTCAGGTGTGTTGGCAATTCCGTCACGCAAACCTTCGACATATCCCTTAATAGCCGTAAGCGGAGTCTTTAAATCATGTGAAATATTTCTAATAAGCTCCTTTTCCTCGGCATCAGACTTAATCTTGTCCTCCGCACTCTGCTTAAGTACGACTCTCATCTCTTCAAAATCCCGGCATACATCCCCGATTTCGTTGTTAGATACCTTTGGCATCTCGAAATCCATATTGCCTTCTTTAATATTATCAGTTGCAAGCTTCAGCTTATTAAGTGGCTTAACAATAGAACTGTATATCCACAGAGTAAGTCCAAGACTTGTAATAATAAGTACCATAATTATAACAAATATAACCTGCATTATAAATGTCTTAATCTGTGGAAGAATCTGTTTCAATGAAGTAACAATTGACACACTGTAAAAATTATCTTCTGAATCCTCAAAATTAAGCTGTTTTATAAGACTCTGGTACTCTCCACCCTTGTAAGTCCCAACATCAGAAACATTCTCTTCATCAGCAGAATAATCAGGAAGAATCTTTACAATTTCTCTGTCTGGTGCTTCTGTTGAATTATATATAATAATTCCATTCCTTCTTACAACAAGACAGGACATCTTATATGACAGCTCTCCTGATAATTCATCAAGATATTCCTTATTAGTAAACTGCTCCGGCGAAGTATCAACCTCCGTCTTCATATCCTTATATATGCTGTCAGTAATCTTTCCAAAAAGTATTATAGGTGAATATACGCCAACGAGAATTGCCCCATCATCTACATTATATGTTCTCTCAATGCTTTCCTTCTGTACACAATACAGACCTCCCAGAGCAAGACCACTCAGTAGCACAGGAAGTATAACCATAATACAGAAAGAAATATACAACTTATTCTTTAGCTTCATAATTAACCCCTTTTCCTCTCAATACTACCATATACAGGGATATTTGCAACATTACAAATGTATTAATTTTATTAAATATAAATTAAAACAGCTGTAACGGAATATCCGCTACAGCCTGCAATTAACCTATCTTGAGCCTGAACTTCTGAAGTTCTCTCTCTGAATCAACTCTTTTAATAATTCCACCAAGGTTAGTAATCTTTCCTTCAAAATCCTCATAACCTCTCTGGATATACTCAATATCATCAATCTCTGATATTCCATCTGCTGCGAGCGCAGCAATAACAAGTGCCGCACCAGCTCTTAAATCCGGAGCATTAAGCTGCACACCACAAAAACTTTTAACACCTTCAATATAGGCTGTGTTACCCTCAACCTTAATCTTGGCACCCATTCTTCCAAGCTCATCTACATATTTGAATCTGTTCTCAAATATGCTCTCAGTTACCATACTTGAACCTTCAGCAAGTGCAAGTACAACTGAAATCTGTGGCTGCATATCCGTTGGAAATCCAGGATATGGCAAAGTCTTAACATTAGTACTCCTAAGTGTACAGCCCTCTGCTATAACTCTTAAGCTGTCATCACCTTCCTCAATCCTGCATCCCATCTCAATTAACTTTGCAGATATTGATTCCATATGCTTAGGAATAATATCCTGAATAACAACATCACCATGTGTAGCTGCTGCTGCCATCATAAATGTTCCAGCCTCGATCTGATCCGGAATAATAGAATAAGTACATCCGTGAAGTCTCTTAACGCCTTTGATACGGATTACATCAGTTCCTGCACCTTTAATGTTAGCACCCATAGAATTAAGGAAATTCGCTACATCAACTATATGCGGTTCCTTAGCCGCATTTTCCAGAATAGTGTCTCCCTCTGCCATACATGAAGCCATCATAAGGTTAATTGTTGCACCAACTGTTACAACATCAAAATAAACATGAGCTCCTGTAAGCTTCTCTGCCTTTGCATGTACAACTCCACAATCTATATCAACATCCGCACCAAGTGCCTTAAAGCCCTTGATATGCTGGTCAATTGGACGGCTTCCGATATTGCATCCTCCTGGGAGTGCAACATGAGCCTCATTGTACTTACCAAGTAAAGCACCTAACAGATAGTAAGATGCTCTTATTTTTCTTATATAATCATATTCTACATTGGTATCACAGATTGAACCACCATTTATCTGAACGGAATTGTTATAAACATACTTAACCTTAGCACCAATTCCTTCTATAGCCTGAAGTAAAACTCTTGTGTCTCTAACATTAGGTACATTTTCAATTGTTACAGTATCATCTGTCATAATTGCTGCTGCAAGAATACCTAAAGCTGCATTCTTCGCACCACCAATGGAAACTTTTCCTCTGAGTGGCACTCCACCCTTGACAACATATTGTTCCATATAGCACCTCTAAACATAATAGTCACATCTTATAAAGTATATCACAGAACTTCGATTTGTAAAGATTTTCCCTGAAAATACATTTATAAAAATATGGCAATTTCACCCTTATTTTATTATATGCATTTAAAATACATTTATTTACATAATAAAGGCTGTCCTTAACAGGGCAGCCTATTCAATACTTATTAATTCTTATTAACGTAATTGAGCGGATTCACTACAGTTCCTCCAACCCATATTTCAAAATGAAGATGTGGGCCTGTACTATAGCCTGTATTACCTGATGCTGCAATAGCCTGTCCCTGAGAAACACTCTGACCAACGCTTACTTTCACTGAACTTAAGTGACCATATCTTGTCATAGTGCCATTACTATGTGTAATATCAACACAATATCCGTAATCGCCATACCATCCGGCTCTGGTAACCGTTCCTGCAGCGGCGGCTGTAACTGTTGTACCCTGCGTAACATACCAGTCAACACCCTTGTGGAAACTTCCCCATCTGTAACCAAATTCGGATGATAAGGTTCCTCCTGATATTGGTCTTAAATATGTTGGAGGTGTTAGCGTTCCGACTGCAATAGTCTTCGGAACGGATTCTTTAATAATAGTCTCCTTAACATATGTTCTGCCTGTTTCGTTACCATTAGTGTAGGTAACTTCTGCTATAACAGATCTGTGACCAACGGTTCCTTCAGAAATAACTGTATTAGTTCCTCTGTAATTAGTGTTGTCATCCTCATAATCAGGCTCTGCTTCATAATCTTCTTCATAAGTCATCTGATAAGTTGTAAGAACAGATATCTCTGATTTAGGAACTGTAACAACAATTGAATCCCCCGGTGCAATTACACTGTCCTCTGTAAGATTAGAATTAAGCTCAAGAAGCTGTGACATTGTAAGTCCATTATTCTGTGCAATAACCGATAATGTATCACCAGCTTCAACTGTATATACTGTCTTTTCTTCGTGTTCTTTAGTAATGCTCTCATAAGCGTCATTTACTGATGTTACAGTTGCATTATCCGTAGGAACTTCCACAACAACTACATCAACATCAAATCCAATTCCAGTAAGACCATCTCCATTAGCTACTGTCTCTCCGTCCTGTGAAATTGCTGTACCACTAATTGCAGAGGATACAATCTCTGCTGCTGTAGTTTCCGTAGCCTTTTCATTCACACTTATTCCATAAGTACCTGTCGCTGCATCAACCGTATCAAGTGATACTGTAAAAGCATTATTAGGATCATATTTGGCAATAAGCTTCTCAAATAAAGAAACAACTGCATCTTTTGATTCCAATGTTACAACAAAATCACCAAGTCTTACTGTATAATTCATATGGAAATCAACATCCATAACATTATCAAACATGTAACTATATATTGCACCAGACAACTCGTCCACACTCATTCTCTGTGCAACTGCTTTATTCTCTTTGGCAATCTCTATATCAGGATCCATGTACACGATTTCTTCATACTGTGCACTAAGTTCCTGCCTTGCTGATGCCAGCGCAACAATAACCTCTTCTTCCGTATTAGCTGCTCCAACCTTGATTCCGTTAATTGTAATACTGTAATAATTAGCTTCCGTCTTTAATAACTTCTTTGATAAAAATGGAATAGCAATAATACATACAAAACAGGCAACCGTCATTGTCTTAATGAGTGTTATTCTCATTCGTCTGCCATATCTTGACAAGCGTTCCATAATGTCCTCCAAATATTGTATTAATATATAGTCATCTTCTTGTAATATCTTTGTAACAATTTCGTAACATTTATACTAACATATGATATTTGGTTTGTAAACCCTATTTTTTCTTTCTGGAAGATTTTACCTTAGCCGGCTTCTGCACTGAATATCCGAACTTACCTATAAAATCTCCAAGGCCATAATATCTTCCATGCGAATATGCAATCAGGTCTGCATCTGACAAATGCAGTGTTCCCTTCTCATCTAACAGGCTTTCATCTACATTTACAGCCATAACCTCTGCTATAAACATATCGTGGCTTCCAAGCTCTAACACCTGCTTAACCTTACATTCGATATTGACAGGACTTTCTGCAATTGCTGGAGCTTCAATCTTAACTGACGGTGCTGCTGTAAGATGCATGTCTGCAAATTTGTCAACGTCCCTGCCAGATTTTACTCCACAATAATCAGTGGCTCTCGCAAGCTTTCTTGTTGTAAGATTAATAACAAATTCGCCTGTTTCCTTAATAATATCATGGCTGTAGCGTTCTTTTCTTACTGATATCGAAACCATTGCCGGATCAGAGCATACAGTTCCTGCCCATGCAACGGTAATAATATTAGGCTTTTCTCCTTTTCTTGCGCAGCTTACCATAACCGCTGGCACAGGATAGAGCATGTTGCCCGCTCTCCATGTCTGCTTCTTGATGTCCGATTTATTCAATCTATCATTCTTAGGTCTGCTGCTCATCTTTACTTTGTCGCTCTTCTTCATCTTCTCACTCATGCGTTAAGTGCCTCCTTAACATGATGATATCCTTCAAGAATAATAGCTGCATGGTCTGCTGCCAGTCCGTCGCCATCAACAACCTTATAAGTACGGTTCTTAAGAATACCCTTTCTATAGGTAACTTCTACTCTTGCACATATACTGATATCCTTATCAGCATTGGACAGCCTGCACAGCCATTCTTCTTTAACCTGTGATTCATCCTCTGTTTTATTAACCAGCTCATCAGATATATCAAACCATCCCGCCTCTCTGGCGTCATCGCCAGCCTGTGCCTTCTGGCTTCCTTCGTCTATCAGTGCTACAAATGCTGTTGTAATAATTCTTGTTCTTGGATCACGGTCATAATCTCCGTAAGACTTAAACTGCTCTGCTTCAATATCATGCAGACCGGTTTCCTCCTGAAGCTCTCTTAAAGCCGCATCGTAAAGATTTTCTTTAAATTCAACAAATCCTCCCGGACACGCCCACAGTCCGATAGATGGGTGATTGCCTCTTTTTATAAGAAGAACTCTCTTAACCTCTGAACCTTTCTTAGTAAATACAACTGTATCCACAGTGTTACATGGATTCTGATATTTATTCGGATCATATTTATCAAGGAAAACAGCCAGACTATCACCAGCTTTATTAAGTTCTCCCGTTCCCACAAAACATTTATTCTGCTCTTCACTTAAATATTTCATCGTTTCTCTCCCTTACCTGCACCAAACCATTTAATTCTTGTATCCTTTGCTCCACAGAACTTCCTGTGTATGAAATCATCCAGCACCTCATTAAAGCTGCAGAATTTATCTACAAGTACAATAACAAATGTTTCTTTATATTTTGGTGGTGTAACTGTCAATGGAAACATATGCTTTGCAATCATGTCTCCCTCTTTTTCTGTTATATCAAAATACTTTCCTGCATTCTTAAGTGCCTTTGTAGGATGCTCAAAACCATGAAGTCTCTCACCCTTCCCAGGCGAATACTTGTGCCAGTCGTACAGAAACAGGTCATGTAAAAGTCCTGCCTTAGCTCCTGCCTTCTCATCAAGATGTAATTTCTTGCACACAAGATAATTATAATAAGAAACATGTACGCTGTGCCCGAAAAGGCTTGTACGTCCATGATGCGAATATTTCTTCATACTCTGTATCACATCATCTGAAAACATCTTATTCATCCTGTTCTTATATTCCCTGCCAGACTCATTCTGCTTAATGTGTCCTAACTTATATCTATTACATATCCTGTCTATCGCATTAGTATATTCATCTTTCTTAATTCTCGCCTTGTATACCGGTCTAATGCTTCTTCCTTTGTAAGAATTAATCTTAACTGACATATAGTTCTCCATTCCTGCCTGCCCACACAGGCACGCAAACTTGTGTATACGAAATTAAAAATACCCAGAAAGAATTATATCATAAATGCCTGTACATTTGCATAAATATAATCAACATTTAAGTTGTATGATTATAGAAATTGTGCTAAACTATGCACATAATCACTTGCATTTTTTATGCAGAAATATGATTCGGAGGAGAATATAATATGGATGGTAATGTTATAGTTGGACAGTCAGGAGGACCTACTTCTGTTATCAACTCAAGCCTTGCTGGGGTATATAAGACAGCCATAGACAGAGGAGCTAAGAAAGTTTATGGTATGCTCCACGGTATTAAGGGACTTCTTGATGGTCAGTATGTTGACCTTTCAGAGAAGATTAACTCTACAATGGATATCGATTTATTAAAGAGAACACCTTCATCTTATCTTGGTTCATGCAGGTACAAGCTCCCTGAGATAAGCGAAGACAGAGAAACATTTGATAAGATTTTCAAGATTCTTGATGATCTTGATATCAAATATTTCTTCTATATTGGTGGTAACGACTCAATGGATACTATCAAGAAGTTATCTGATTACGCAATCGTTACCGGAAGCGATATTAAATTCATGGGTGTACCTAAGACTATTGATAATGACTTAGCTGTTACTGACCACACACCAGGATTTGGTTCTGCCGCCAAGTTTATCGCAGCTACTATGAAGGAAATCATCAGAGATGGTCTTGTATATGATTATCCTACAGTTACTATTGTAGAGATTATGGGACGTAACGCCGGATGGCTTACAGCCGCTGCTGCTCTTGCAAAGAGTGATGACTGCGAAGGTGTAGACCTTATCTACCTTCCAGAGAAAGTATTTGATATCGACCATTTCATGGCAAGAGTTAAAGAAATTGCAGCTAAGGGCCGTTCAATGGTTATCGCTGTTTCAGAAGGTATTAAGGTTGCTGACGGAAGATATGTATTCGAGCTTTCAGAGCATGTAGAATTCGTAGATGCATTTGGTCACAAGCAGCTTGCTGGTTCAGCTAAATTCCTTGCTAACAAGATTGGTGCTGAACTTGGCATCAAGACTCGTGCTATCGAACTTTCAACACTTCAGCGTTGTGCAGCTCATATGACAAGCCGTACAGATATCACAGAAGCATACAACGTTGGTGGTGCTGCTGTTAAGGCTGCATTTGAAGGCGAGACAGGTAAGGTTGTTGTTCTTAAGAGAGTTTCTGATGATCCATATATGTGCATCACAGAGACTAATGATGTTCACCAGATTGCTAACATCGAGAAGAAAGTTCCTCTTGAGTGGATTACAGATGATGACTTCGTAACAGACGACCTCATCCACTACATCAGACCACTTATCCAGGCTGAGCTTTCACCAATCATGGTAGACGGTCTTCCAAGACATCTTAATATTAATGCATAATAATATTATTACATAACATGTGAAAAGACAGACAGTCAGGCAGGAATTTTCCCGCCTGACTTTTTGTTTTGGACTTTTGTTGGCTTTTCACCGGTCCAACGTCCAATCTTGCTCTTCTTCCTCTGCATTTTGGACTTCTGCCTGCTTTACAGCTTGTCCAACGTCCAATCCACCTCTCCAATCCAGAAATTTTGGACCTTCCCAAATAACATACACGCAAAAAAGTCCAAAACACCACATTTCACATGATGTTTTGGACTTCCGCACTCTATAATCTTATATATACGTCCAATCAGCGCCTGCCAATCAAACTTTTAACTTTCTCATTCTGCTTCTGCAATTGCAGCGCCTGTCTCTACGCTGATATGCTCTTACCAGTATACAACTGATAATATCTGCCCTTCTCTTCCATGAGCTGGTCGTGTGTTCCACGCTCGATAATTCTTCCCTGTTCCATAACCATAATACAGTCTGCATTGCGGACTGTAGAAAGTCTGTGTGCAATAACAAATGATGTTCTTCCTGACATAAGCGCATCCATACCCTTCTGGACAAGTCGCTCTGTTCTTGTATCAATAGATGAAGTAGCTTCATCAAGAATAAGTACAGGTGGGTCTGCTACCGCTGCTCTTGCAATTGCAAGAAGCTGTCTCTGTCCCTGGCTTAAATTAGCACCTCCGCCATGAAGCACAGTGTTATAGCCATCAGGAAGTCTCTTGATGAATCCGTCAGCATTGGCAAGTCTTGCTGCTGCGATGCATTCCTCATCACTCGCCTCAAGTCTTCCGTATCTGATATTATCCATGATTGTACCCGTAAATAGGTTAGTATCCTGAAGAACGATACCAAGGCTTCGTCTTAAATCATTTTTCTTAATATTGTTGATGTTAATTCCATCATATCTGATCTTACCATCCTGAATATCATAGAACCTGTTGATAAGATTAGTAATTGTAGTTTTTCCTGCTCCGGTACTTCCGACAAATGCAATCTTCTGTCCCGGTGTAGCATACATTTTAATATCGTGAAGTACCATTTTGTCCGGATTATAGCCAAAGTCAACTCTGTCAAATGTTACATCACCAGCAAGTCTTGTGTACTCTGCACTGTTACCATCCTTTGCAGGCTTCTTCCAAGCCCACATCTCAGTATTTTCTTTAGTCTCAATAAGCTCATTGTTCTTGTTGTATCTTACATTTACAAGCTCAACGAAACCTTCGTCAACCTCCGGCTTCTCGTCACATAACTCAAATACTCTTCCGGCACCAGCCATCGCCATAACGATACTGCTCACCTGCTGGCTTATCTGGGTTACAGGCTGTGTAAAGCTCTTGTTAAGACTTAAGAAAGCAACAAGTGTACCAATTGTAAGTCCTGAAAAATCACTCAGAGCAAGAATACCACCAACTATTGCACATAATACATAGCTGATATTACCTATATTACCATTAACAGGCATTGTGATATTAGCAACCTTGTTAGCGTTATTGGCACTCTCACGAAGCCTGTTGTTAATCTCCTTAAACTGCTCAATACTCTTATCCTCGTGGCAGAACACCTTGACAACCTTCTGTCCTTCCATCATTTCCTCGATATAAGCATTAACCTTACCGATATCCTTCTGCTGCTCAACGAAATATTTTCCGGAAAGTGCACTCAGCTTAGAAGTTACATAAAGCATAATAACAACCATCACAACCGATACGATTGTAAGCGGAATATCAAGCACAATCATACTTACAAATGTAGATACAAGTGTAATGCATGAATTGATAACCTGAGGTATACTCTGACTTATAAGCTGTCTTAATGTGTCAATATCGTTAGTATATACTGACATGATATCGCCGTGTGCATGAGTATCAAAATACTTAATAGGAAGTGACTCCATATTAGTAAACAGCTCTAATCTCAACTTCTTTAAAGTTCCCTGACCAACATTTACCATAATTCTGTTGTAGCAATATGAACATAATACACCGACCATAAGAACTGCAGCGAGCTTGATAAGTGCGCCTGCAAGCGGTGCATAATCATGTACTGCTGACTGTGTCAGCGGAATAATATAACTGTCAATAAGCTTCTGGATAAACAGCGTTGCTATCAGTGTTGTAAGCGCTGAAACAAGTATACACACAAGCACTGCTATACACGAAAACTTGTAATTCTTTAAAATGTATCCAAGCAGCCTCTTCATAAGAGGAAGTGGATTTTCTTTATTTTTCTTATTCTTCATATCAATATTCTTATCCATACTTTACCTCCTATTCTCCTGCCTCGTCAAAATCACCGCCGCCCTGTGTCTGGACCTCGTAGATTTCGCGGTAAACCTTATTGTTCTCAACAAGATTTTCATGAGTATCAAAACCACTCACACAGCCATTCTCAAGCACCAATATTCTGTCTGCGTCCTGAATACTTGAAATTCTCTGCGATACGATAATCTTGGTAGTTCCAGGTATCTTTGTTGCAAATGCTTTCTTAATCTTAGCGTCTGTGGCTGTATCAACAGCACTTGTTGAATCATCAAGAATAAGAACCTTAGGGCGTTTAAGCAGCGCTCTTGCGATACAGAGTCTCTGTCTCTGACCACCGGAAACATTGCTTCCACCCTGCTCAATCCATGTATTGTATTTGTCAGGCATTCTCTCGATAAATTCATCTGCACAGGCCTGACGGCAGGCTTCTATGCAATCCTCCTCAGACGCATTTTCATCGCCCCATCTCAAATTATCAAGAATAGTTCCTGAGAAAAGCACGTTTTTCTGAAGAACAACTGAAACCTCATTACGAAGAGTTTCAAGGTCGTAGTCTCTTACATCAATTCCACCTACGCATACAGAACCATCCTTAACATCGTACAGACGGCTTATCAGATTAACGAAGCTTGACTTTCCACAGCCCGTTCCGCCTATAATACCGATTGTTTCGCCTGCATTTATATGGATATCTATGTCTTCAAGTGCATCCTTGTCGCTGTCTTTCTTGTATGTGAAGTTCACATGGTTGAAATCAATTCTTCCGTCAGGTACTTCCATAACCGGATTCTCCGGATTAGTAATATCAGCCTTCTCATTAAGAACCTCAGCAATTCGTCTTGCACTCGCTGCACTCATTGAAACCATAACAAATATCATAGAAAGCATCATAAGTGCCATCATCATGCTCATTACATAGCAAAACATTGATGTCAGATTACCCGTTGTCATAGTTCCATCTGTAATAAAATGTGCCGCAAACCACGAAAGCGCAATAATACTTCCATATATAACAAACATCATAATAGGATTGTTGAAAGCAAGCCATGATTCTGCCTTAACAAATATCTTATAAAGATTCTCGGCAGCCTTACTGAATTTCTTATTCTCATGGTCTTCTCTTACAAATGCTTTGACAACTCTGATTCCTGTGATATTCTCCTGGACACTTGCATTTAAATCATCATATTTGGCAAAACCTTCTGTGAATATTGGAGTCACCTTATATATAATAAAGAAAAGTACAAACCCAAGAAAAATAAGCGCACCTAAGAATATAAGACTTAATGTAGGATTGATAACAAAACACATAACCATACTACATATCATCATAAGTGGTGCTCTTACTGCAATTCTTAAAATCATCTGATATGCATTCTGCACATTTGTAACATCAGTAGTCATACGGGTAATAAGACCTGCTGTGCTGTATTTGTCTATATTAGAAAATGCGAAGTTCTGGATATTCGAATAGATTCCCTCTCTTAAGTTACATGCAAATCCGGTAGAGGCCAAAGCCGCATATTTTCCTGCCTGAATTCCAGCAAACAGACTTATAAATGCAAGCACAAGCATAAGTCCGCCATACATTAACACCTTGCTCATGTCTCCCGCCTGAATACCCTTATCGATAATACTTGCCGTAACAAACGGAATAAGTATCTCCATAAGAACTTCAACAATTATATATATTGGCGTCTTTATCGAGACTCTTTTATACTCACCAATATATGCCGATAAAGTTTTTAACATTTCTTACACTTCCTTTCACAGTTATTCACATCATCGTATACTTTTTGTAACAGACGGTGTAATTCTTCTTTTTCATCAGCAGAAAGCGCTGAAAGAAACCATTTTTCTTTGTCATGCATTGCCTTGCCTGCATGAACGCACATGGCTCTGCCCTTGTCTGTTATTCTCACATGCTTGACTCTCTTATCTGAAGGGTCATAGAAGCTTTCTATCATCCCCTTCTTTTCAAGCCTTGCTGCTGTTCCCGCTATTGTCGCCTGGGCTACGCCAAAGTGCTTCTCTAGCTCCTTAAGCGTAATACATTCATCTTTAGTTTCATTAATTATCATAAGCATCTTAACCTGTGAAGATGTCATGTCATCTGCTCTTAACTCCTCATTGGCACATCTTCCAAGAATATCATTAAGACGCTTTATAAGTTCTCCACAATGGAGTGACTCTCGCTGCATATCTGCTCCCTTCGTAACAAAACGACATACGAACCTGCCATTCTTTTAATAAAAATCTTAAGTCGCTTTGCTATATTACAAAAATGACAGCACGCTGTCAATAGCATGCTGTCATTTTTATTTTTATTTAATATTTAATCTTATCTGTAATAAGCAGGCTTCAGATGAACCGGAACACCATCTGAGTATTCAGCAATATTAGTTCCCTGAATAAGTGGCCTTACATACTTAATATACTCATCAGAAATATCTGTTCCCTCTGCGGTTATCCACTCTGCTGGGAACTTCTTTTCCTTATTGCATATATCGTTCACATCTGCAAGTCCGTAATTAATCTCATATCCGTTAGTATCATCTCTTACAAACGTAATCATTTTTCCAGTTTCACCGTCAAGAGCTGCTACAACCGCTGCCTTTCCTGCTTTTTCGGCTTCATCAATATCTGTTGCTGAAGCAAGAAGTGATGAGCATCTCTGTGGAAGATTAAGCTCAATACTTCTGCATTTGATTCCAAATTCTGCTTTAACATAATTTTCAAGATACTTTCCACAGCCTGTAAGCATCTTATGTCCAAAGCCATCAACCGATGCCGCATCTGCATATTCACATATGAATCTGCCGTCTTTGTCCGCAATTCCTTCCGATACGCACACAACAACTGCAGTTTCCTGTTCAAGTGCCACCTTAAGTGACTTCTTGAATTCTTCCATATCAAATGCATGCTCTGGCATATATATAAGATAAGGATTTCTGCTATACTCTGTTCTAGCAAGTACTGAGGCCGCTGTAACCCAGCCTGCATGCCTTCCCATAAGTTCAACAATTGTCACAGACGGATGTGCATAACATGTTGCGTCAAGTATAATTTCTTTTAATGTTGAAGCAACATATTTTGCAGTTGAACCATACCCTGGAGTATGATCTGTCATTACAAGATCATTATCAATTGTCTTAGGTACACCTATAAATCTAATGTCCGATTTCTTCAATAATGCCACTCTTGATAATTTTGACACTGTATCCATTGAATCATTGCCACCAATATAGAACACATATCCAATGTTCATCTGTGCAAATGTATCAAACAATTTATCATACACCTTATCCCCTAAATCTTCTGGAAGCATATACCTGCAGCTTCCAAGAAAAGAAGCCGGTGTTATCTTTAATCTGTCAATCGGCTCATTATCTGCCACTTCAGAAAGATTAATAAAATTGCCTGCCAGAAATCCCTCAATTCCATGCACCATGCCGTACACAGTGCCAATCTTTTCCTTATTCCTAAGTCCTTCCTCAATCACTCCATATAATGATGAATTAATAACCGCTGTCGGTCCGCCTGACTGACCTACCAGAATATTCTTTAACATATCCATGCCTCCTACATTGTTGCTGTTGCTGTTGCTGTTGCTGTTGCTGTTGCTGTTGCTGTTGCTTAGATTGTATCATCTGTTGATTATTGATTGCAACATGATACCTATAGATAGTCGTATTTTTAATTCTCTTATAGGAACATTTCGATAAAGTCCATATAATGGTGTAAATTACAAAATTATATAAAAAAGAGCCGAGAGCTCATCTTTCAGTTATAATTAAGTTACCACACA
>OHTA01000396.1_pt1 | contig 30543 bp, 25 predicted proteins | sample 1578851 | NCBI WGS metagenome assembly OHTA01 (sample SAMEA3879578, study PRJEB24766) | human gut metagenome | biome: human-associated habitat; feature: feces | place: USA | collected 1985/1987 | reverse complement strand
CGGTGCCGGGGATTCCGTTATATGTGCCGGGGATGCCACCGGTGTTGCTGCCGGTGTCGGAGAAGGTGTTGCCGGCATTTTCTGAATGGAAAATGCAACGGTAACTTTCCCCTGATAATGAAGGTTCTCACTTGGAATCGCAGCGGTGACTTCATATTCACCCACTTCTGTCGGCATTCCGGACAGCAGGCTTCCATCTGACTTACGATACGTGATCGTAAAGCGGTTTCCCGCATAACCACCGGCGGATACTTTCGGTTCTCCGACATACCCTTTATGCGGAAGCCCATCATAAAAGATATCCTTTTCCGAGGTAAGAGTAATCTCGACTTTTTCTTTATCTACAACAACAAGTGTTCCCTGTTCATAGATGACCGGATTGTAATTTTTCTCCCAGCCCTTTTTCAAAACCGCACCGGATATATGAATTGCATTCGAATATGTTCCCGGCTGACGGGTGTCAATTTTCTTTGAAAGCTGCAATTGTAACGCATCGGTGTTTACCATATTTTCAAAATTGCCAAGGATGCTGTACGACAGTTTCGGAATACTGGCACCAACGGTCATTCTCTTTTTATCCGCTTTTACCGTTATCGTCGCTTTGTCAATGGAAAATTCTGCATGGGAACTTCCCAGATAATACTTATTATCGTCGGGAACAGAAACGGTAACCGTATACTTTCCGGCATCAATCGGTGCCGAATCCAATTGCTCGCCCTCTGCGTTCGTATAGCTGACCGTATACTCTCCGGACGTATAATTTCCACTCATAACCTCCGGTGTCCCCACATAGCCTTTCTTTTCTGTTCCATCATACACAAGCCCTGTTTCCGGTTCAATACGAAACTCCACCATTTCACGTACTATGATTTGGATAATTTTACCAGCTTGTAAGGCGCCGGTTTCTTTTTTTCTTATCTCATACGTACCGGCTGCCGGTACCTCAGTGCTTCCCTGCGTACAGGAAAGCCACGATCCCTGCGTCGTTTCCTCTGTCACAAAACGATACTCCATCGCCTCCGTTGTTCCCATGATCTTCTTAATTCCTCCAGCCACATTTTGCGGGCTTTCCTGCTCGGCCTTCTGCGTTGCCGGTGCAAGTGAAATTACCGTTCCCTGTGTTGGTTTTCCGGAAATTGTCAATTTGGTGTAACTATCTCTGGAAACCGTAATTCCGTTGATGGTTCCATTGGATAATCCTTCCAGTTTTTGGATATAATCTTCCGGGAAATAGTACCCTTCTTCTGCCTGATACACAATATCTTTTAATACTGTATTCGCAGGAAGATACTGGGATTCTGCTCCGTTTTGCTCACTTGCTTCATATACGATATGGCTATCATAAGGGTTCGATACAATAATTCCCTGTGTTGGTATAAAATTAACAGAAACAGAGACGGAATTACTGGCAAAATCAACAAGATTTTGCGTTGCTGTTGAATTCACTTCTTCCGCAAAAAGTTTCAGGGTAAAATGTCCTCCCTTTTTAAGTTCCTCACTTCCCGGAAATGTAATCGGAATATCGGTAAGGGCAGTTCCGTCTTTTTGAATTGTTCCGTCTACAATATCTGCCACTTTTCCATAGGCAGCTACCGTTCCGTTTTTGTCCAGCAGCATGGCGGAAAGCTGATTGTAGGCAATGTCTTTATTTATATTTTTACCAAGAGATTTGACATTTACATAGATGGTATCTCCTGCGTGCAGCCCTAAGGTCTTTTGTCCTGCTTTCAATGAAGCGGAAAAACCACTTCCTCCCTTCATCGTGACATTCCAATTCTAATTATTTTCAGCAGACTCTGTCTGGATAAAAGAATCTGCTTTTTTCTGATTACTTGCTGAAGTAAATGCAACCGAAGAAAGTTTCAGATTACACGCCGGTACGGTTCCTGTTCCTGTTTTCAAAGTATTCATCGCCCCATAATCTTTAAATCCCTCATAGCAGCCTCCATACTTGATACAATAATACCCTATTCTGTCCGAATTACATATCCGTCTTGTACGTACCCAAAAAAACGCATAATATTTTCCGGTATCTTTTACTTGATTTTTATTCCAGCATTGTTTTTCACATCCGTATGCTGTCGCGGTTTTATTGGCAGCCATTACGGCAGAAGTCTTGCTTCCCCAGTCTTCTCCAAATAGGGCCTTCATATACTCTTCGATACTGAAGATAAATATTTTATCTCCCTGTAAACGGGTATGATCATAGGTAACCGTTCCCGGATACGTATCATAATTTCTGCGCGTATGTATGAGAGCATCCTTTTTGCTGTCCAAAAGTCCCAGCTGCTCTTCGCTTGAAAATGCGGTATCCAGAAACCCACCTTCGGTACTTTCCCCTTCCCATGCGTCGGTTCCATCCGGATTTTTCATGGAATTAAGCCAGTACCGCATATCACTGTACTGATAGTCATTCGCAAGGTGATCGGTATCCTGTCCTTTCTCACGTTTCAGATAGGTAGTTCCGAAAACAGACGATCCATCGGATTCTGTGACGCTGTAATTAAGTTTCTTTGCATAATCATTGATATAGACCACGTTATCCAGTACCGCGTCGGACTGCAATAACATCGAATAATCTCCGTATTCTGTCGTTGAAGCATCGACTACACACCATTTGATGGGATCCTTTTTCTTTCCACTGCGGTCGCTTTGGTAATAATTTCCATAATACACATAGGATCCTCTGCCGTTAGACCACTCTACATACGGATTTTTGACGTCTTCATCTGCGATATGCTCTGCATCATGTATGCCGGCAATCTGATACTTTTTCCCGGCACCAAGATTGGCATTGACTGTACGGATCTCTGCCGTTTTTGTCTCTGCTTTCACAACATCTGCTCTCTTTCCCTCATTTGTCTGTCCCTGTGGAAACGGAATCCCACATACAATCATGGACATTGTTATCAGGATTGTTAATCCTTTTCCCATTTTTCTTTTCATATATCAAAAATTCCTTTCTGTGATAATATTATCTGCCATTGTAACACATCATTATAAAAAATGCATTAATTTTTCATGAAAGAACAATATATCACACGAAAGGAAATTTTTCACTTACTTTTTAAATTTTAAATTCGTTATCGCTTTACAGTTTCAAAGCCCGTGTTGCGTTGAGAACCGCCAGTACCATAACACCGACGTCAGCAAAGATGGCAAGCCACATGCCGGCGATACCAAGTGCGCCTAAGATCAGGCAGATTGCCTTTATAGCAAGGGCAAATACGATGTTTTCTTTGACAATTTTCAATGTTTTTAAGGAAATTTTCATTGCCAGAGAAATCTTGGCAGGGTCATCATCCATCAGAACGATATCCGCTGCTTCAATCGCCGCATCGGAACCAAGAGCTCCCATAGCGATACCAATATCTGCGCGGGAAAGAACCGGTGCATCGTTGATTCCGTCTCCGACAAAGGCCAGTTTTTCTTTTGCATTTTCCTGAGCAAGAAGTTTCTCAACTTCATTTACTTTATCCGCCGGAAGAAGTTCGCTGCACACCTTATCCATTCCGATTTCTTTTGCTACTTTTTCCGCCGTCTTCTTTGCATCTCCGGTCAGCATGACGGTCTGTTTTATACCATGTTTTTTCAATCCGGAAATGGCATCTTTCGATGTCTCTTTGATCACATCTGAAATCGTGATACAGCCGGCATAGTTGTTATCAACGGCTACGTATACCATCGTTCCTTCGTCATATTCACGGCTGACAGAAATCCCCATCTTGTTCATCAACCGAAGATTTCCGGCATATACCGTCTTTCCGTCTACAACGGCTTTCACACCATGTCCTGCAATTTCCTCGATGTCATAGACGCGTTCCAGACTCATTTCTTTGCCGTACGCCTTTTTCAGACTCACACTGATCGGATGGCTGGAACCACTCTCCGCATACGCAGCGTATTCGATCAGCTGCTCTTTGCTTGTACCCTGTTCCGGATAAATACCGCTTACCTCAAAAACACCTTTCGTCAGTGTACCGGTTTTATCAAATACAATATATTTTGTGTCTGCCAGCGCTTCCAGATAATTGGATCCCTTTACAAGGATTCCGTTTGTCGAAGCACAGCCAATTCCTCCGAAAAAGCTAAGCGGAATGGAAATCACAAGAGCACATGGACAGCTGATTACAAGGAACGTAAGTGCACGCACGATCCATTGCTGCCATGCCGGTGAAATTCCCATCAGTAGGGAAATGAGTGGCGGCAGAATTGCTAATGCCAGTGCACTGTAACAAACTGCCGGCGTGTAGTATTTAGCAAATTTTGTGATGAAGTTCTCCGATCGTGACTTTTTCATACTTGAATTTTCTACCAGATCCAAAATCTTGGATACCGTCGAATCTCCAAATTCTTTTGTCGTCTTCAATGTGATCGTGCCGGTAAGGTTAATACATCCACTGATAACTTCTTCTCCGCATTTTGCATTTCTCGGAACACTTTCTCCTGTCAATGCACTTGTATTTAATGTTGTATTTCCCTCTGTGATCACGCCGTCAATCGGCACTTTCTCGCCTGGATTTACTACTATTTCTGTGCCTATTTCCACATCATCCGGATCTACCTGTTCCAATTTTCCATCCACGATAATATTGGCATAATCGGGACGAATATCCATCAAAGCCGTGATGTTTTTACGGCTCTTTCCAACCGCAAAACTCTGGAACAACTCGCCGATCTGATAAAAAAGCATAACGGCACTGCCTTCCCGGAAATCGCCGAGAAGAATCGCTCCTACTGTCGCCACCGCCATCAGGAAATTTTCATCAAAAACCTGTCGGTTCAAAATTCCCTTTCCTGCTTTTCTCAAAATGTCATATCCAATGATAAAATAAGGAATCAGATACAGGATTACCTGCACGATCATCGGCAGTTCCACCAACGTATCAAAAATCGATACGGCGATAAGAAGTACGAGGGATATAATAATCCGGTATAATACTTTTTTTTGCTTCTTTGTCATAAACTCTCTCCTTTACAGGAAGATTTCACAATCGTCCTCTACTTTTTTACAGTTTTTGTAAGCTTCCTGCATAACGGCATCCACATCGGCGCCTTCTTCAAATTCCACTTTCAATTTCAATGTCATAAAACTCAAGGCTGCATCTTTTACACCTGTTGTATTTTTTACTGCTTCTTCCATCTTTGCTGCACAGTTTGCGCAATCTACGTCTACTTTGTATGTCTTTTTCATGATAATAACCTCCATTTTTTCAATAACTTATTATTATTCTTCTTCCACATGTTCTACGCCCATACTCAATATGTTTCTCACATGTTCATCATCCAATGCATAAAAGATAATCTTTCCTTCTCTTCGGAATCGAACAAGTTTCGCGTCTTTCAAAATTTTGAGCTGGTGGCTGACTGCGGATTGGGACAGATTCAATATCTGCGCCATATCGCCTACACACAATTCAGTTTCCAGTAAAGCATGCAGGATACGGATGCGGGTCGAATCTCCAAATACTTTAAAAAGTTCTGCAAGATCGTATAATTCTTCTTCTGCCGGCTGCTTGTCTAACACCCGTTTTACCACATCCTCATGTACTGCCAGAAAATCACTGTTTGTTTCTTGCTGTTTCATAAGTTCTGCTCCTTTCTCAAAATTTTATCATATGAACATTTATTCATATTTACATATTTAATTATATTCATATGTTCTGTATTTGTCAATACTTAAATGCAATTTTTTTCATAAAAGAAGCCGGACATCTCATTGGGAGAAGTCCGGCTTCTATCGCAATCATTATTCTATTTCTTATTTTACAGAGATATTCTCGCCTTTCAAACCATTGAACGCGCCTTCGATCTTTGCATCCGGATGAGCGATCAACCATTTATTGCGGGCTACCAAAAGTTTGTCTTCTTTTGCTCCTTCCGGTTTTACAACCAGATCAAGGTTCGTGTCTTTCGGAAGAACAACTACACAGCGGAAGTTTGCACCGTCTACGCTGCATGGAGCATAGTGAAGTGTCGTCGCATATACGTCGATCACGGTTCCCTTTGGCACTAAAAATGCCTCGATCTTAGAAGTATCATAGGTGTCATCTTCTTCGATGTCCTGCTCACTTCCGATCAAAAGGATCAAATCTGTAGCTGCGACATTGATTTCGGAAGAGCGATGATATTCTACTGCATTCAAAAGATGGTTGTTACCATTGCAATAACCAATCTGAATTGGAAGTCCGCCATACAAACTATCTGTAAAATCTTTCATCACCGGCAGTGCCTCCAATGCGCTTTCCGATGGCACATAAACAACTTCGTCATCCGGACAAGGCATCTCCTGCATTTTCTCGATCAATGCATCTACGTCGTACTCTCCTGTCAGAACACGTCCATATTTTTTGAAAGATGCATCAGTTACTTTTTGAATCTGAATACTCATAATTAAAATACCCTCCTATAATATATAATATTTAGTAACTATTCAGTCTCCCCATACACTAGATCCTGAAGCATTACGTTACTTATATTATACAATGAGTTCTGCAATTTCACAAGATGAAATTACCAGTTCTTCACGATCCATTTTCCGGTTTTGGACAAATGGCTTTTCTTTATATTCGTTGTCGTTTTGCACGATGGTTTCAAAAGTGCTGACGTCTCATTTTTGTTACAGAGACTCCATGCCACTCTGCCGATATTGTACTTCTTCAAAAGGCTCATCCACTTCTTAGCCTCTTTTTTATTGATGGCACCGTTGCCGGAAGCATCACAGATTGAAAATTCACTTACGATGACCGGAAGATTTTTCTTGTGTGCCCGGAGCAATTTATTGCGGATACCGTCGCCATGTGTCGCCGCATAAAAATGAAGAGCATATAAAATATTTGTCTGTCCCCGGATCGGATCATCTGCCACGACGTCTACATCCTGTGACCACGTCGGTGTGCCGACAATGATCAGCGCATCCTTATCATTCTTTCGGATCAGGGAGATCATTGACTCCGCATATGGTTTGATATCTTTTTTCCATGTTACATTTCCGTTCGGCTCATTGCAAATTTCATAGATCACATTTGTCTGTGCCGCATATTTTTTCGAAAAATAGGTGAAAAATTCTTTTGCTTTTGACTGATTTGTCTTGGGATTTCCGTCTGACAAAATATGCCAGTCAAGAATTACATACATTCCAAGATCCGTCGCTGCCTTAACCCCCTCTTCTACTTTGCTGTAAAGCGATTTTTGGTATCCTGCACCCGGATCACTGTACAACGCAAGACGTATGGTATTGGCCCCCATTTTCCGGAAACTGTGAAATGCTTTTTTATTTACATATTGTGGAAACCAAGCAATTCCGTGTGTACTCACGCCGCGAAGATTAACGGTTTTTCCTTTGGAATTCACAATTTTCGTTCCCTGCACCCGAAGCAGTTCGCATTTTTTTGCCGCCTGACTTGCATCCGCATGGAAGATCAATCCCAGAAAAGCCCCTATGATCAAACTACACCTTATCCATTTTTTCATTTTTGCAACACTCCTATGCTTTTTTTATTGTAACTATTCAGGATTAAATGTACGGAAATCAATGAATCGTCGTGCTTGCACGTAAGAGACTTTGATTTCTGGACATTTAAATCCTAATAGTTACGTTTCATTATAACTTTTTTTATTCTTTTTTTCAATTCTTTTCAAAAAATTGTTGAAGATTTAATCCAAATATTGTATACTGTTATTGCACTATAATTATGAAAAAGAGGATTGAAACTTATGACGACACAACAGATTCAATACATCATTGCGATCACGGAAGAAGGTAGTTTTTCTGCGGCTGCAAAGAAACTGGTTGTTACTCAGCCATCCATAAGCCAGCTGGTCAAAAATATTGAATACACGATCGGTGCTCCCCTGTTCGACCGAACAACGCAGCCGATCAAATTAACACCGGTAGGAATCGCCTACTATGAAGCGGCCAAAAAAATCGAAAATGTAAACCGCGAACTGCAAAATCGTGTATCCGAGATCAATGATCTCCAGTTTGGAACATTGACGATTGGAACCTCACCGTTCCGCGCTGCCTGCATGCTTCCAAAAAGCATCGCCTATTTCAAAGAAAAATATCCGGGAATTTCGATCAATATCATCTCTGAACCAATCGAAATTTTGAAACAATATCTTTTGGATGGCAACATTGACATCTGTATTGAAAATGATGTCTTCCAGCCGCAATTTTTTACGTCCGAAAGTTTGTCAACGGAAACATTTTATCTGGCAGTAAATCCTTCCAATCCTTGGAATGAGGGTAAAGAAAAAAATGTGTTGACGGCGGATGATATTTTACAGGACAGTGAGAAATTATATGATGACTGCACTGTCAGTGCCGCAGAAGCGGAAAAACTTCCGTTTATTCTATTGGATTCCAAAAACGAATACCAGGATTTATCGGCAAATATTTTTGAAAATCTCAACATGAAACCGGATATCACACTCCGTGCTTCTAACATTGAGACAAAATTCCACTGGGTGACTTCCAATCTCGGTGCCGGCTTTATTCCGGACACGCTGATCCGTTTTGGAAATTTCAAAGAACATCCAAATTATTATAAGATTCGTGAACCAAAACGTTCCGGCCAGCTTTTTCAAGAAGAAATTGTTGTCGCTTACAACAAACACCACTTCCTGACAAAAGCGGCCAAAGAATATATTATCGAACTGAAGAAATTGATCGGATTAGGAACCTGGCTGACTGCTTAACGCGTCAATCTTCCAACAGACAACCAATTCCTAATTTAATATCGAATTGTTTTAACAATTCCTGATCATTTTGTTTTCCACCGGCTGGTCGTATTTCAATCGTGTGCCAGTCGGCTTTTGGTTCCACAAAGATCATTCGCACAAGGCGGTTATCCCATGCAAACTCCCAATGCAATTCCACACATTCTTTCACTTCACCGTCTACCAGAATTTCCACTTTGCAGTCATTTTCCTGTGCCGTCTGAAAATATTCTGCGACAACGACAGAACAATATTTATCTACCGTAAATACCTGATCGTCATCGTAAGACAGGTTCTCCAACTTTTCAAGTTTCCAAAAAGATCCATCAAAACAAGGATTTTCCGGAATTATGTAAGAATTTGTTTCTTCTTTTTCCATCGCATATTGAAAACAATGCATAATATTATCAGCGATAAATTCATGTCCTTCGATACGCGGGTGCACATAATCACTTGCATAATCCTGCCATAAAAATCGATTTTCCCGAATATTTTCCATCACAACACTTCCGATATCCAAAAGAGGAATATGATAATAATGTGCGATTCTGGTCATCGCCCCTCGAGTGCAGTTCCCATTTTGATTACAAAACAAAAGGACACAGACATACGTTCCGTTTTCCAAAAAATGGTGTACCAGCCCTTCAAATGCCTCCTGAAGATAATACTGTCCCGGGTCATTGACACTGTAATCCAAAAAAACAAGATCCGGTTTCTTTTGCAGCAACTCATCCATAGCAAATAATGCATTTGCTGAAAATGTTCCCGATACACTGGCATTGATAAATTCCGGCACTGTACTCCCCGGAAAATAACTCTCCCATTTTTGCTCCATTTTATTTAAAAAGGCGTTCCCCTTTTTTACCGCTTCCCCTTTTGATACAGAAGCTCCCAACGCCGCAATTTTTTTCTTTTCTCCCCGCATTCCAGCCTCTATGATTTCCCGAATTGGCTGAAGATTTGCTCCTTCCATTGCTTCCGGCTGTATATAACTACACTGCTCCATCTCATTCCTCCTTATCTTTGCATCAACAATTCAAGACGTCATAATCTTAAATCATGCTATTTTTTGTAAAAAAGTAAGTGGCACTATATCGCTATAGTACCACCAGAAAAAAGTATGAAAAAGGATTATCAAAAATACCTTGCTAACGTTATTTATCTTACTGAAATACATTGTAACACAGTTTTTCGAAAAAGGCAAATTAGAATTTGTTATAAACGCTATAACTTCTACGTTATATGTATATTTTTTACAATTCTATAATATCGCCCGAATCTATTGACTTTGCCACATTATCAACCTCCAGCCAAATGGTGGTATCTGTTGGATTGTAGATTTTTTTCCCGTTTTGCGAAAAAATTAATTGTTTATATTTTTGATGATAATTGCAAATTTCTCCATTTGTTGCATACCAGACATCCTCTTTATTCGCCACTTTTTCAAACAAGTCATCAACAATATGCCAGTTATCCTGCTCATCAAATTCAAAGGTATGTCCCCAAACATAAAACAGATAGGAATCATCTGCTACCGTATCATTCAAAAATTTCTCTGCCAGTTCCATTAATTCCGGTTCCGCATGGTGACAAGTCGGATTAAGGATCAGCCAGTCTTCCGGCAAATGAAATTCATAAGTACTCTCTACCGTACGAGCATAACTGATTCCGGCATTTTTTAATATCTGAATCAACGTTTCATTATATAAACCATACGGATAGGCATATCCGGTAATGATTCTGTCATACATGTTTTCCAGTTCCCGGCGGCATTTGATAATATCTTCCATCAGCTGCATCGTTGGAACAGTCGTGGATTTTTGATGGTCATATCCATGATTTGCCACTTCAACAAGTGAATTATCATACAAATCTTTTGCTTTTTTTTCTGTTACATTAATATACGTTTCTCCTTCCGGAAATACCGCATCTTCCTTGGAAAACCAGCCGGGAATGATATTGAACGTTCCCTTGATATGGTATTGTTCCATTTTTTTGATCAGGCGCTCATCCTGCGTAATATTATCATCATAACTGATGGTAAATGCTTTTTTCTTTCCTCCCGGAAATCTCATATAACATTGTTTCATAGTTACCCTCCAATTATTTAATCAAATCGTGTATTTTCCTATTGTATCAAATTTTACTCATTTACGCAATGCTTTTGTCGCCTCTAAAAAAGCTCCCTGGTTCATATAGATAAACAAGGATTTTGCATAATCGTACTGTGATACAGCCTCCCAGTCACTTTCATCCAAAATGACATTCTTATAAGAATCTAAAACAATCTGATTTTTCTCCGGATATTGTTCCCGCTTGCACCGCATGATATACGGACAAACTACAATGGTCACATCTGCATCCGATTCCTGCTCTACGCGCTGACACTCTGTCTGCAGTGCCTCGATAAATGCCTGCGCCTCCTGCTCTTCCTCAGTCGTATCGGCTTTCAGATAATACGTTTTTTTCGTCTGGAGATACGACTGAAACCGGCTGTCACTGGCATCATTGTTCCTGATTTTTCCATCGGAGGCTTTTCCTCTTACATCGCGGATGGCATCATAGTACGCATAAGAAATGGTCTGCATGATATTGTGCTCTTCGCGGTACATGCTCTCATACATCGCATCGAATGCACTGCTTAGTATACAATAGCTCATATGATCCAGTTTTTCTTCCGGTGTATATTTCATGAAGAAATGAATCCGGTTGCGCCACATATAATAATTGATAAACGTATTGACTGGTTTCGCATTGGAACCCATTTTGTGCAGCACGACGCTGTCCTTGATCGTTACAACTTTATAGCCGGCAAGATGAAACCGATAACACCATTCCATATCATCCCAGTAAATAAAATTGTCTTCCGGCATGATTCCGATATCGCTTTCTTTGATAAAACGGGTTCGCAGCATAACACTGCAGGTCGCTACCGTATCACATTCATTGACCTCCGGAATGTTTCCATCATCCAGATAATCCGCATAATGAGTAATTGCCGTAAAGTTATCAAAATCCAGATCCAATCCGTACTGCTGCACATAGTCCGGATAATCCATATGATAAACGATCGAACCACACACGCCGGTATCCGGATGTGCATCGAGATAGTCTGCCAGTGCACCAATTGCATTTTCATCCACTAAAATATCGTTATCAAGGCAGCATAAGTATTCGTATCCTTTTTCCAATATTTTTCTTATTCCGAGATTAAATCCGCCGGATCCCCCTAAATTTTCTGGATTGACTAAAACCGTAACGGCATCGCCATAGGTTTCCTTAATCGCTTCCACGGAACCATCCGTCGAGGCATTGTCTGCCACATACAGGTCAAAATCCTGATTTTTGGATTCCAATACACTCCGGATACAATTTAATACATAGTCTTTTTTATTATAATTACATATTACAATTCCTATTTTTTTCATCCGTTTCCCCTTATAAAAAATTCTCCCACCAATTGAAAAATCAGTGGGAGACTCAAAAAATCATACGTTATTACTTGATCTGTGCTTTCAACTGCTCTGTCAAAAGTGGAACAATCTTATTCAGATCTCCAACAATACCATAATCCGCTACATCAAAGATTGGTGCATCCGGATCTTTGTTAATGGCAATGATGATGTCAGATTCTTCCATACCTGCAGTATGCTGGATTGCTCCGGAAATACCGATGGCAAAGTATACATTTGGACGCACCGTCTTACCGGTCTGTCCTACCTGACGATCTACAGGAAGCCATTCATTCTCTACAACAGCACGGGAACAACTTGCGGTTCCGCCAATAACCTCTGCGAGATCTTCCAACAGTTTGAAGTTTTCCTTAGAACCAACACCACGTCCACCGGATACAAGAATTTTTGCATCCATGATGTCTACTGTGTCAGTAACGGATTTTACTACGTCAAGGATTTCAACATATTTGTTGTCTGGTGTAAATCCAGGATTATAGTTGATCACTTCTGCTTTTGCACCAGCCTTAGGCTCGATCTTCTGCATAACACCCGGACGAACGGTTGCCATCTGCGGGCGGTTGTCAGGACATGCGATCGTAGCGATCGTATTTCCACCAAATGCAGGACGAGTCATAAGAAGCTGATTGTGCTTCTGCTGATCTTCTTTTCCGGGAACAGCATTGATTGGGAAGTTACCAATCTCAAGTACTGTACAGTCAGCGGTCAAACCTGTCTTCACACGTGCGGAAACACGAGGACCAAGGTCACGGCCGATTGCTGTAGCACCTACCAGCATGATATCTGGTTTGTACTCATTGATTACGGAAGCAAGCGCATGCGTATATGGCTCTGTTCTGTAATCTTTCAATTCAGGATCGTCTACAACGATAACCTTGTCTGCACCATACTCAGCCAATGTATCAACCAGTCCGGCTACTCCGGAACCGATCAAAACAGCTGTTACATCTGTATTAAGGTCTTTTGCAAGTTCATTTGCTTTTCCAAGCAGCTCAAGTGCGATGCTGCTGATTTCATTGTCTACCTGCTGTGCATAGACAAATACACCTTTATATTCTTCTAAATTCATTTTTATGGATCCTCCTTGTTTTCGCTTAGATTACGTGTTTCTCCAACAGCTTCTCAACGATGTAAGATGCTGCTGCATTTGCATCCTCAGGAGTAACTTTTTCTCCAGCGCCTTTACGTACTTTATCCGAAGCTTTTGCAATTTTTGTTGGAGATCCTTTCAAACCAAGATCAGAATCATCTACATCTTTAAGGTCTGCTCTTCCCCAAACGGTAATCTCTTTGTCATAAGCATCGAAGATTCCACCTGGTGTCATATAACGAGGCTCGTTCAATTCAGAAAGAGCTGTGATAAGACATGGCATCTTAGCTTTCAGTACGTGAGTTCTGTCGTCATACAAACGTTCTACAACAACAGAATCGCCTTCGATCTTAATATCTTTTGCATATGAAATAACAGGGATATCAAGATGTTCAGAAATCTGTGGTCCTACCTGTGCGGTATCACCGTCGATTGCCTGACGTCCTGTAATGATCAAATCATAATCAATGTTTCTAAGTGCACCGGCAATGGTTGTAGAAGTAGCCCATGTATCTGCTCCTCCCAAAACTCTGTCAGTAACAAGAATACCATTGTCAGCTCCCATAGCCATAGCTTCGCGAAGAACTTCTTCTGCTTTTGGAAGTCCCATGGTAAGAACGGTAACTTCTGCACCATTCTGCTCTTTGATGCGAAGTGCTGCTTCCAGACCAGCTTTGTCATCCGGGTTCATAATTGTAAGCATTGCACCACGGTCAAGTGTACCATCCGGATTAAATTTTACTCCACCTTTTGTATCAGGTACCTGTTTAATACATACTACTATTTTCACGATATGAACCTCCTTATTTCAACAAGTTTCCAGAGATAACCATACGCTGAACTTCTGATGTTCCTTCGTAAATCTCTGTGATCTTAGCATCACGCATCATACGTTCCACATCATATTCTCTGATGTAACCATAACCACCATGCAACTGAACTGCTTTTGTTGTTACTTCCATAGCAACTTCGGCAGCATATAATTTAGCCATTGCAGCTTCTACGGAGTAAGAAACTTTTGCTCCATCTGCAAATTCCTGTTTCTTCAATGCAGCTTTATATACAAGAGATTTGGCAGCTTCTACTTTTGTAGCCATATCCGCAAGCTGGAACTGTGTGTTCTGGAAAGCGCCGATTGCTCTGCCGAACTGCTTTCTTTCTTTTACATATGCAACGGTTCTCTCAAGAGCGCCCTCTGCAATACCCAGAGCCTGAGAAGCGATACCGATACGGCCGCCGTCCAGGGTCTGCATAGCGATCTTGAAGCCCTTGCCTTCCTTGCCCAGCAGGTTCTCCTTGGGCACGATGCAATCCTCAAAGATCAGGTCGCAGGTGGAGCTGCCGCGGATACCCATCTTCTTCTCATGCTTACCCTGAGTGAAGCCGGGGTCGGTCTTTTCCACCACGAAAGCGGAGATCTCCTTCATGGCACGGCCACGCTTGTCGGTGGTCTTACCGGTGACGGCGATGATGACGAAGGTATCAGCCACGTTGCCGTTGGTGATGAAGCACTTGGAGCCGTTGAGGATGTAGTTCTCGCCGGACTCGTCCAGCACAGCGGTGGTCTGCTGGCCCTGAGCGTCGGTACCGGCGCCGGGCTCGGTCAGGCCGAACGCACCGATCTTCTTGCCGGACAGCAGGTCAGGCAGATACTTTTGCTTCTGAGCCTCGGTGCCGTGCTCGAAAATGGGAGCGCAGCAGAGGGAGGTGTGGGCGGAAACGATAACAGCGGTGGTGCCGCAAACCTTAGCGAGCTCCTCCACGCACATGGCATAGGAGAGGACGTCGCCGCCGGCGCCGCCATACTCCTTGGGGAAGTAAATGCCCATCATGCCCAGCTTCGCCATCTTCTCGACGGTCTCCATGGGGAAACGCTCTTCCTCGTCGATCTCGGCGGCCAGGGGCTTCACTTCGTTCTCTGCAAATTCGCGGTACATCTTGCGAACGAGCAGCTGTTCCTTAGTCAGATGGAAGTCCATACTCTTTTCTCCTTTACGAAATTTTACTTGGTATACTTAAAGAAGCCCTCGCCAGACTTGATGCCCAACTTGCCGGCGCGAACCATCTTCCGGATCAATACGTTTGCACGATACTTGCTGTCGTGGGTCTCGTTGAACAGCACATCCATGATATTCAGCACCACGTCCCAGCCAATGAGGTCACCCAGATGCAGGGGACCCATGGGGTGGTTGGCACCCAGCTTCATGGCAGTGTCAATGCCGGCGATATCGGAAACGCCTTCCATCTTGATGAAGGCTGCTTCGTTGATCATGGGGATCAGGATGCGGTTGACGACGAAGCCTGCAGCCTCGTTGACCTGAACCGGCTGCTTGCCGATGGCAACAGAGATCTCCTTGATCTTCTCAACGGTCTCAGCGGGAGTGTTGCAGCCTGCGATGACCTCGATCAGCTTCATGCGGTCTGCGGGGTTGAAGAAGTGCATGCCGACCAGCGGACGGCTAACGCCCTTGCCGATCTCGGTGATGGACAGAGAAGAAGTGTTGGAAGCGAAGATGCACTCAGGCTTGCAGATCTTATCCAGCTCGCCGAAGGTGGTCTGCTTGACCTTCATATCCTCAAAAGCAGCCTCAACGACCAGATCGCAGTCAGCGCACAGGTCTTCCTTCAGGCCCGGGGTGATGGCAGCAACGATAGCGTCTGCCTTTTCCTGCGTCATCTTTCCCTTGGCAACCAGCTTCTCGTAGCCCTTCTTGATCTTTGCCAGACCATTTTCGGCCCACTCCTGCTTGATGTCGCACAGAGCAACGGTGTTGCCCTCAACCTGTGCAAATGCCTTTGCGATGCCCTGGCCCATGGTGCCAGCGCCGATAACACCGATCTTCATAGGAAACCTCTCCTTTAATATCAAAAATTATGTAGTAATGGATTAGTTGTTGGTGAACACTGCCTTGGGCTTCGGCTTCTCACGGGACAGGAAGCAGCTCATGCCCTCCACCTGATCGTGGGTCTCGAAGCAGTCGCCGAACAACTTTTCCTCGACCTCAACAGCCTTCTCGATGGGCAGGCTGATGCCGTCGTTGATTGCCTTCTTGCAGTTGCGTACAGCGATGGGTGCGTTCTTTGCGATCTTGCCGGCCAGCTTCAGCACGTTCTCCATCAGCTCAGCCTGCGGATACACAGCGTTCACCAGACCAATGCGCAGAGCCTCGTCTGCCTTGATGTTCAGAGCAGAGTAGACCAGCTGCTTTGCCATGCCCATGCCGACCAGACGTGCCAGACGCTGGGTGCCGCCGAAGCCCGGGGTGATGCCCAGACCAACTTCAGGCTGACCAAACACAGCGTTGTCAGAGCAGATGCGGATGTCGCAGCTCATTGCCAGCTCGTTGCCGCCGCCCAGTGCAAAGCCGTTCACGGCTGCAATGACGGGGATGGGGAAGCTCTCGATCATCAGGAACACATCATTGCCCAGCTTGCCGAAAGCCTCGCCCTCGGCCTTGGTCATGGTGCTCATGGAGCCGATGTCAGCGCCTGCCACGAAGCTCTTGTCGCCTTCGCCGGTCAGGACGATGCAGCGGATGGTCTCCTGATCGACTGCCTCGAAAGCAGCCTTCAGGTCAGCCAGAACCTCGGGGTTCAGGGCGTTCAGTGCCTTCGGGCGGTCGATGGTGATGATCTCGACAGCGCCCTGCACCTCGGTTTTTACAAATGCCATTGTGAAAACCTCCAATCAGGTTATATCTTACTCAAATCAGCCCCCGGACAGGGGGACAGGTCTCCGGTCCTGCCCCTTGTCCGGGCGGTATCAATATCCGGAGTGACCCTTCAAAGGGAACTTAGTCCATCTCGACGATGGTTGCGCAGCCCATGCCGCCGCCGATGCACAGGGTAGCCAGACCCTTGTGAGCACCACGGTGCTTCATAGCATACAGCAGGGTGACCAGGATACGAGCGCCGGAAGCGCCGACCGGGTGGCCCAGAGCAATGGCGCCGCCGTTGACGTTCACCTTGCTCATATCAAAGTTCAGAGCCTGGCTGACAGCCACAGACTGAGCAGCAAATGCCTCGTTGGCCTCGATCAGATCCATGTCAGCAACAGTCAGGCCGGTCTTTGCCATGACCTTCTTGGTAGCGGCGATGGGGCCCAGGCCCATGACTTCGGGCTCAACGCCTGCCAGAGCACCGGCGACCCAGGTAGCCAGAGGCTTCACGCCCAGCTCCTTAGCCTTCTCCTCGCTCATGATGACCAGAGCAGCAGCGCCGTCATTGATGGCGGAAGAGTTGCCGGCGGTCACGATGCCGTCCTTGGTGAAAGCGGGCTTCAGCTTTGCCAGCACTTCAGGAGCGCTCAGACGGGGGCCTTCATCAGTATCGAACACGGTGTCGCCCTTCTTGCCCTTGATCACAACGGGAACGATCTCGTCCTTGAAAGCGCCGTCCTTGATGGCCTTGTCAGCCTTCAGCTGGCTGTTGTATGAGAACTCGTCCAGCATCTCACGGGTGATGGGGCTGTAGCCGTACTTCTTCTGATAGGTCTCGTTGGTGCAGACGTTCTCAGCGGTCATGCCCATGTGCTTGTTGAAGCCGCAGGCATCCCACAGAGCATCGTTGACCATGGTATCCACGATCTCGCTCTTGCCCATGGGTGCGCCCATGCGGTAGCCGTAACGAGCCTTCTGCAGTGCGAAGGGAGCCATGTCCATGTTCTCCATGCCGCCTGCGACCACGATATCAGCATCGCCTGCCTCGATCATCTGAGCAGCCATATTGACGCAGTTCAGACCGGAGCCACACACCACGTTGACGGTAACAGCCGGAGTCTCGATGGGCAGACCAGCCTTCAGAGCAGCCTGACGTGCAACGTTCTGGCCCAGACCAGCCTGAATGACACAGCCCATGTAAACATGATCGACCTGCTCAGGTGCGACGTTTGCACGGTTCAGGGCTTCCTTGATGACAATGGAGCCCAGCTCAGCTGCGGGAACGTTTGCCAGAGTGCCGCCGAACTTGCCAATAGCGGTACGGCATGCAGATGCGATAACGATCTTTTTCATGTGAATAGCCTCCTGAATTGTGTATGTGTTGCTTTTCGATTGCCTTTTTATCAAAACGCCCTTGGGCATTTCTGCAAATTATTTTTCAGGGTCTTTTCCCTGCCGGATCAGCGCATACTTTTCGTTGACCGCCTTTTCCACATTGGGGGTAACGAACTTGCCGATGTCGCTGCCGTAATACGCTGCCTCCTTCACGATCGTAGAAGAAAGGTAGCTCCACTTGATGCTGGTGGCAAGAAACATGGTCTCAATGCCGGGCATCAGTGCGTGATTGGTCTGCGCAAGCTGGATCTCGTTTTCAAAGTCCGTCACAGCCCGCAGTCCCCGTACCATCACCGAAGCGTGCCGCTTCTTGGCGAACTCCACGGTCAGGCCATCGAAGCTCTCCACCGAAACATTCTGGATGCCTTTGCAGCACTCCTTGAGCAGCTCTACGCGCTCCTCTACGGTGAAGAGCGGATTCTTTGCGCTGTTGTTGAGCACTGCCACGATCAGATGATCGTTGATCTTTGCTGCGCGCTTGATAATATCAAGGTGTCCTTTTGTGACCGGGTCGAACGAACCGGGATAAACTGCTGTTGCCATCGTCTGGTGTCCTCCTTGAGCGCTGTGAAAAGCGCGTTTTGGTTCTGCCATGATAGCACTTTCCAGTCTTGGGTGCAAGATTTTGTGCAAGCTGTACGTTTTATCGTTAAAATTTAAACAATCAACGCTGTGCCACATCGCGGCAACTTGCTACGCTATAAGTAAATCACATCGTCAAAATTTTATCAAGTCCTTTTGCAAAGATTTTTGGTTTCACCACACCAAACAATCCTCCGAAATTGCTCTAAATTTTGTAAATATTGACAGTCAGCCAAAATTTTCACGATAAACTATTGATTCTACACATTGTTAATGTTATAACTAAGTTGTGCAGGTCTGCCGAACTGTCCGGCAGCTTTCCCTGTTGTCTGTCAGGATACCACACGGCTATGTCAGAGTTGTGTGCAAACTACCAAAAACCGGTAAATAACCTGCAAAGATCTGTCCGTGCAGGAAGTGTAAATGATAAATTTACAATTCCTTTATGTTATTATAGGAGAGGATGGTTTATAATGGATTTTACGGAACTGTATGCTCAGAAAAAAATGACCGCCGCTCAGGCTGCCGCACTGGTCAAAAGCGGTGACTGGGTGGACTACGGCTGGGCAGTGAACACCCCCGTAGCGGTGGATGCCGAGCTTGCAAAGCGTCTGCCGGAGCTGGAGGGCGTCAACTTCCGCGGCGGCATCCTGATGTGGGTGCCCGCGATCTTCCAGATCGACGACCCCGCCGCACACATGACCTGGAACAGCTGGCACATGGGCGGCATTGAGCGCAAGGCCATTGCACAGGGGTTCTCCTTTTACTCCCCCATCCGTTATTCCGAGCTGCCCCGTTACTACCGTGAGAGCCCGGATCCGCTGGATGTGGCCGTGTTCCAGGTGACCCCCATGGACGAGCACGGCTATTTCAACTTCGGCCCCAGTGCATCTCATCTGGGCGCTGTATGCGAAAAAGCCAAGAAGATCGTTGTTGAGGTCAACAAGAACATGCCCCGCTGCCTTGGCGGCATGGAGAACTGCATCCACATTTCTCAGGTCACCGGCATCGTGGAAGGCGAGAATCCTCCCATTGGCCAGATGGCCGCTCCCGGTGCTGCTACCGAAGTGGATCTGAAGGTCGCCAACCTGATCGTTCCGCAGATCCCCAACGGTGCCTGCCTGCAGCTGGGCATCGGCGGTATGCCCAATGCCATCGGCAGCCTGATCGCACAGAGCGACCTGAAGGATCTGGGCGTGCACACCGAAATGTATGTGGACGCTTTTGTGGATATCGCCAAGGCCGGCAAGATCACCGGTGCACGCAAGCAGCTGGACAAGGGCCGTCAGGTCTACGCCTTTGGTGCCGGCACCCAGAAGATGTACGATTACCTGAACGATAATCCGGAGTGCATGTCTGCTCCCGTGGACTATACCAACGATATCCGCAGCATCTCCGCACTGGATAACTTTATCTCCATCAACAACGCTGTGGACATCGACCTGTTCGGTCAGGTGAACGCCGAGACTGCAGGTCTCAAGCACATCTCCGGTGCCGGCGGTCAGCTGGACTTCGTTCTGGGCGCATACCTTTCCAAGGGCGGCAAGAGCTTCATCTGCCTGTCCTCCACCTTCTTTAATAAGAAGACCGGCCAGATGGAGAGCCGCATCCGTCCCACTCTGGAAAACGGCAGCATCATCACCGACACCCGTGCCAACATCCACTACCTGTGCACGGAGTTCGGCTGCGTGAACCTGAAGGGCCTGACCACCTGGGAAAAGGCTGAAGCCCTGATCAACGTTGCACATCCCGACTTCCGCGAAGACCTTATCAAGGAAGCCGAAAAGATGCATATCTGGCGCAGGAGCAACAAAATCTAACATGTGTCGTGGGTATTCCTGCTGCCTGCGGCAGGAATGGAGTTTATCACATGATGGACAAAAAGCCGCACATCAAGCCCTATCTTTACGGGATGCTGGCCGGGTTCGGAGCGATCTCCCTGAGCATCATCTTTTTCTTTCTGATCTACCGCTTTGACGGTTTTGGCAACGCGATCTCGACCCTGACCGGCATTCTGATGCCGTTCATCTACGGTGCCGTCATCGCCTACCTGCTCAAGCCCGTATGCAACACCATCGAGAGCTTTCTGCGCCGCTTCATTCCGGAAAAGATGCATGGTCTGGTCAATGTGCTGTCTATTACACTGACCATCCTGTTCGGTCTGCTTCTCATCTACGCTTTGTGCATGATGATCATTCCGCAGCTCATCACCAGCGTGACCACCCTGTACTACACTGCACAGCGCAACCTTGCAAAGTTCGTGCAGTGGGCAAATCATGTGGAGTTCATTGAGAACAACCAGCAGATCATGAACATGCTCAACTCTGCTTATGCCACCATCAGCACCAATTTCGATGATCTGATCAAGACCCGGCTCCTGCCCTCCATGCAGAACATCGTCAGCGGTGCCGCCATTGGTGTGCTGAACGTTGTAACGGTAGCCAAGAATCTTGTCATTGGCATCATCGTGGCCGTATACATGCTGGCCAGCCGCAAGCGCTTTGTGCAGCAGGGCAAGTTGGTTCTCTACAGCATCTTCAAGCCCCGCTGGGCAGAGCTCATCAAGGAAGAAGTGAAGTATGCCGATAAGATGTTTGGCGGCTTCATCAACGGCAAGATCATGGATTCCGCCATCATCGGCGTGCTGTGCTATATCGGCTGTCTGATCTTCAAATTCCCCAGTGCACTGCTGGTGTCGGTCATTATTGGTGTGACCAATGTCATCCCCTTCTTTGGCCCGTTCATCGGTGCAGTTCCGGCCACCCTGCTCATTCTCATCCAGAACCCCATCAAGGCACTGTGGTTCGTGCTGTTCGTGCTGGTCCTGCAGCAGCTGGACGGCAATGTGATCGGCCCCAAGATCCTGGGCAACACCACCGGTCTTTCCAGCTTCTGGGTCCTGTTCGCCATCCTGCTGTTCGGCGGTCTGTGGGGCTTTGTGGGCATGATCGTGGGTGTACCGCTGTTTGCCGTCATCTATGACATCATCAAAAAGCTGGTCATCCACGGCTTGAAGCGCAATACAGAGCTCGACATGCTTCAGACCTACCACGACAATTTCGGCGACCCGGAGGACGATGCTTCGCCTGCCCCGGAACCGCCTGCCGAAAAGCAATAAGCATCTCCCCTGCCCTGTATCACAAAGGCCCTGCGTTCTTTCGAGCGCAGGGCCTTTGCTTTTTTATGATGATGTTTGCCGAAGATTACTTTTCAATGGGCTGCGAGGGCTTCCAATCCTTGTAGTTCTCGTAGCGGCTTTCGCGGATCCTGGTGTGAGACCAGATCTCGTCCGCAGTGGGCTGCCAGCTGGCGGCGTAGCTCTTGCACTTCTCGCACAGGTGCTCCACGCTTTCCGGGGACTGCAGGTCGGTGCTGTGGGCACCGGTCTCGTGCACCATCTTCTGCAGCAGTTCGGGGTTTTCCAGCATCGGGCAGGGACGCAGATGGTTCTTGTTGAAGGGCTGGCCGTTGTGATAAGCCATGAACAGCGGGCTGTGCAGGATCTCCAGAATGCTCTGGTCGTGGATATTGGCATTGGAGTAGTGGATGAACACACAGGGTTCTGCATCACCGGCCGAGTTGATGTGGAAGTAGTTGCGGCCACCGGCAATGCAGCCGCCCACAAACTCACCGTCGTTCTGGAAGTCCATGGGGTAAAACGGGATATCGCAGGCCTCCGAGCGCAGATAGCGGATGCGGTCGATCATATATTTGCGCTGCTCCGGGGTAGGCATCAGCTCCGGTGCTGCCTCGTTGCCCACGGGCATGTAGTGGAAGTAGAAGCCGAAGTGTGCACCCTTTTCGCACAGGAAACGCATGAACTCGTCGTTGGTGACAGCTTCGATGTTATCACGGGTATAGCAGATAGAGGTGCCGAAGATGATGCCGTACTTCTTCAGCAGATCCATCGCGTTCATGACAGCGGCATAGTGCCCCTCACCACGGCGGGCATCGTTGGTCTCCGGGGTGCCCTCGATGGACAGCATGAAGGCAATGTTACCCAGACGCACCACCTCTTTGCAGAAGGGCTCATCGATGAGGGTGGAGTTGGTGTAGATGGCAAATTCAACATCATTGTGCTTCTCCGCCAGCTTCAGGATATCGGCCTTGCGCACCAGCGGCTCGCCGCCGGTCAGCATGTACAGGTATACGCCCAGTTCCTTGCCCTCGGTAACGATCTTGTCCATATCCTCAAAGCTGAGGTTGTTCTTGTGGCCATACTCGCCAGCCCAGCAGCCCACGCAATGCATGTTGCAGGCAGAGGTGGGGTCGAACAGGATCAGCCATGGAATGTTGCACTGGTACTTCACGCGGTTCTCGCGGATGGTCTTGGTGCCGCGGAAGAAGGCTTCATAGCCCAGATTCAGTGCCGTGGTGCGGGCCACGTTGGGGTCGGTCTGATCCAGCACGCAGTTGATGAGCTTGGACCACTTGCTGTCGGGGTCGGTCAGGGTCTGCTTGGCGTGCTCGTAGGCCTCGTCGCTGAACGAGCTGCCATAGAACTGCTTTGCAACATCCACCAGCTGTCCCACGGTTTTCTGACGGTCTTTATCGGCATGAGAAAGCACCACGTCTGCCATTTTACCAACGGCAGCGCGCTGCATTTTATGAGTCAGGTTCTCAACAGAAGTATTCATTATCCTTTTCCTCCAAACAACATTTTCGGAAATCTCTTTTGTTGCTGACATCATACCATTTTTAACAAACATGCGCCATAAACAGAAAAAGCGCCGTGATAGAAAACCCATCACGGCGCAGATTATGATAAAATTTTGTCGTTCTTCCGGTTCAACCGTCCTGTTCCAGATGGATCTTATTGCTGGCAAGGCGGCATAACGCGCGGCGCAGATCCCCCTGCAGCATCCGTCCCGTACGTTCTACCATCACAGCAGGATCCGTTTTCATATCCCGGCGGATCCATTCCAGCACCACGCCCACCAGCGCGTATTTGTAAAAATCCACCACAAACTGCTTGTCATCGTCCTGCACGGTGATATCGCGGCATTCGCGATCCGCAAATTCCTTCAGCATGGGGTCCAGAAGCTTGTAAAGATACTGCTCCACCTGTTCACGGCCCACAGAGCGGTATACGTTCAGCACCAGTGCTTTGTTATCCCGGATCTGGTGCAGGATGTCCAGAAACGCTTCGGTCCATGTATCAAAGCTCTGGCGGCCTTCCATCGCCTTGGCTGCATCTTCCGTCAGGATCCAGTCCACCAGATCGTAAATATCCTTGAAGTGGTAGTAGAAGGTCATGCGGTTCACACCGCAGTCCTCGGTGATATCGTTGATTGTGATCTTATTGAGGGGCTTTTCCAGCAGCAGCTTTTTCAGCGATGCTTCCAGTGCCCGCTTCGTTGTTTGTGACACAAAAACCTTCCTTTCCCGACCGTAGAAATTTTTCCCGCTGCGTACGGCGATTGGCAGCTTTGTACATTATAATACCGCAAAAGCCGTCCCGATTGCAAGCATTGATTCTGTCCATTTTGTAAACAAAGGATGACTTCCTGCGCTTTACTCCGGCAGTTTCTCGCTTCAAAAGCCGTTTTTCTGCCTCCAAAATCCCGTTCCGGCGGTGTGCAATGCCTGCAAAAGCGGCTTCTTCCGGCAAAAAAGCGGAAAAGGCCCTTGATTTTATATCCCTCTGCGCTTAGAATGGGAGCAGACGGCTGTGAATTAAGTGCCGTTTTGAGGGAGGGTACAAACTATGATGGATACCATTGGTTTTCTGGGCTGCGGCAACATGGGCGGAGCCATCGCCCGTGCCGTTTGCAAAGCTGTTGAGCCTAAGAAGGTTTTTCTGGCAAACCGCACTGCGGCCAAGGCGCAGGCACTGGCCAAGGAACTGGGCTGCAAAACAGCCACCAATGCTGAGGTGGCCGGCGACTGCGACCTGATCTTTCTGGCCGTGAAGCCCCAGATGATGGAAGCACTGCTGGAGCCGCTCCGATTCACGCTGGACGAGCGCCCCAAGCGCTTTGTGCTGTGCAGCATGGCAGCAGGCCTTTCGATCGCCCGCATTCAGGAGCTGGCCGGTGAGGACTTTCCTGTGATCCGCATCATGCCCAATACCCCGGCATCGGTGGGCGAAGGCATGATCCAGTATTGCTCTTCCAACGTTACCGCAGAGGAAGAGGAAGCGTTTCTCAGGATCATGGCTCCCGCGGGCCGTCTGGACGCCGTACCGGAAAGTCTGATCGATGCTGCCAGCTGCGTCTCCGGCTGCGGCCCGGCATGGGTGTACCAGTTTATTGAGGCTCTGGCCGACGGCGGTGTGGCCTGCGGCCTGCCCCGCACCAAAGCGCAGGAATATGCCGCACAGATGGTTCTGGGCAGCGCAAAGCTGGTTCTGGAAAGCGGAAAGCATCCCGGCGAACTCAAGGATGCCGTATGCAGCCCCGGCGGCAGCACCATTCAGGGCGTGCGCGTGCTGGAAGAGCGCGGCCTGCGCGGTGCGGTGATGGATGCCGTCATCGCCTCGTACAATAAGACTAAGGAAATGGGAAAGGGTTAATGGAATCATGCGCATCGTTGTGAAAGTAGGCACTTCTACTCTGGCATACGCCACCGGGCGGCTGAACATCCGCCACACCGAACAGCTGGTCGAGGTTTTGAGCGACCTGAAAAACGAAGGCCACGAGGTCATTCTGGTGTCCTCCGGCGCCATCGGCATGGGCGTAGGCAAGCTTTCTCTGCCGGCCCGCCCAAAGGATACCTCCACCAAACAGGCCTGTGCCGCTGTGGGACAGTGTGAGCTGATGTACACCTACGATCGTCTGTTCAATGCCTATAATCACACTGTGGCGCAGATCCTGCTCACCGGCGTGGACGTGGAGCACACTGAGCGCCGGGTGAACTTCCAGAACACCCTGTCCCGCCTTTTGGAGCTGGGTGCACTGCCCATCATCAATGAGAACGACACAGTTGCCACCGATGAGATCACCTCCATCGGCGACAACGACACACTGGCGGCCATCGTGGCCTGCTGTGCACAGGCCGACCTGCTGGTGCTGCTGAGCGACATCGACGGCCTGTACACGGCCAATCCCCACACCCACCCGGATGCAAAGCTCATCCCGCTGGTGCGGGAGATCACCCCTGCGGTGATGGCACTGGCCGATGGCGCGGGCTCCGCCCTTGGCACCGGCGGCATGGCCACCAAGCTGCGCGCCGCCCGCATGGTGACCGGCAGCGGTGCCGACATGGTCATTGCGAACGGTGCGCACCCGGAACTTTTGTATGACATTGCCGCGGGCAAGCCCGCAGGTACCCGCTTTACCGGCCACAAGGAGGACTGAACCTATGACGACACAGCAAATTCTGGAAGCGGCCCGCAGCGCCAAAAGCGCCCTTGCACTGGCCGATAACGCTGCCCGCAGCACTGCCCTGCTGGGCATGGCGGACGCTTTATGCGATGCGCAGAACCAGTCTGCCATCCTTGCCGCCAACGCCGAGGACATGGCTGCTGCCAAAGGGCACATCAGCGATGTGATGCTGGATCGTCTGGCCCTGACCGTTCCGCGCATCGAAGCCATGGCGCAGGGCATCCGCGAGGTTGCCGCCCTGCCCGACCCGGTGGGCCGGGTGCTGAACCGGGTAGAGCGCCCCAACGGCCTTGTGATCGAAAAGACCGCCGTACCGATGGGCGTGATCGCCATCATCTACGAGAGCCGTCCCAACGTGACCAGCGATGCCGCCGCCCTTGCCATCAAAAGCGGCAACGCCTGCATCCTGCGCTGCGGCAAGGAGGCCTGGCGCAGTGCCAACGCCATCGTCACCGTTCTGCGGCAGGGCCTGAAAAAGGCCGGTCTGCCCGAGACTTCGGTCTGCCTGATCGAGGACACCACCCATGCCTCTGCCAACGCTCTGATGACCGCCGTAGGCTATGTGGATCTGCTGATCCCTCGCGGCGGTGCAGGGCTCATCCGTGCCTGCGTGGAGAACGCCAAGGTGCCCTGTATCCAGACCGGCACCGGCATCTGCCATATCTATGTAGACGACACTGCCGACCTTTCCAAAGCACTGGACATCATCGAGAACGCAAAAGCCAGCCGTCCCAGCGTCTGCAACGCCGAGGAGGTGTGCCTTGTGCACTCTGCCATTGCCGGGGAGTTTCTTTCCCGTCTGGCCCAGCGGCTTGGCCCGGACCGCATTGCAAAGGGTCTGCATCCGGTAGAGCTTCGTCTTGACAAGCGCGCCGCCGCCATAATCGCTGGCACGCCTGCTGGCGAAAAAGACTTTGACACCGAGTTTCTGGATTATATCCTTGCCGTCAAAGTGGTGGACAGCGTGGAGGAAGCCATCGATCATATCGCCCGGCATTCCACCGGCCACAGCGAGGCCATCCTGACCCGGACACAGGCCCACGCGGATCTGTTTACCGCCGCTGTGGACAGCGCCGCTGTGTATGTGAACTGCTCCACCCGCTTTACGGATGGCGGCGAGTTTGGCCTTGGGTGCGAAATGGGCATTTCCACCCAGAAGCTCCACGCCCGCGGCCCCATGGGACTGGCCGAGCTGTGCAGCTACAAATATATCATCCACGGCGATGGACAGACCCGCTGAACCTACCTTCCGCGTGTGAAGATCGGGAGTGAGCGATTTCTCCATTCAATTCGTCATTTGGCAAAAGGATCTGAAAAGCTTTTTCAAATACAGGCTGGTGCAAATTGCGTCAGCCTGTATTTTTATTTCACACAGACAGACTGTTTTTGCATAAAATACAATTTTTGAATTTTGTTTTCAGCAGGCCCGTTTAAATCGTTCCCTGATATGGATGAATGTATCCCAGTTTCCCGCACTTCTCACAAAGATATAGTCTTACTTTTTCCATTTTGTTTTGTAAAAAGTACAATAATCCCCTTGACAACCCCTATTTCGATGCGGTAAAACTATATTGGAAGATTTGATAACGATTTCACTCCATTTCACTTTCCAAAGAGAAAGTTGTTCGTCACACACAACACTATACTTGGAACAAAGGAGAGAGCAATATGACGATCGCCATTCTTGCACATGATTCCCGTAAAGAGCTTGCACTGCAGTTCTGTACTGCTTACAGTGCCATTTTGTCCAAAAACACAGTCATTGCCACCGGTACCACCGGACGGATGCTGGCACAGACCACCGGTCTGCCGGTACATTGCTATCTCTCCGGAAAACTGGGCGGTGTGCAGCAGATCACTTCCCGCGTTGCCTGTGACGAAGTGGATCTGGTGCTGTTCTTCCGCGACCCGCTGAAGGCAGACGCTTCCAGCATCACGGAGCAGAATCTGCTCCGCCTGTGCGACATGCACGGCGTACCCATTGCCACCAACATTGCCACCGCAGAGGTTTTGCTGCGCGGTCTGGATCAGGGCGATCTGGATTATCGAGAGGGAATGCATCCGGCCCTTGTGGAGCCTGTGCCTGTAGCCATGCCCCGCCGTGTGACTGCCTGATTTTGTGTATAGAGTATTGGGAAAGAGCAAGGCTGCTGCAACAGCCTCCTACGAAAGATGAGATAGACTTCCCCGGAAGGGGTCGCCTATCTCATTTTTTTGTAAGCTGAAATTGTGGAAAACCACAAATGAATATTCGGATTAAAGTCAGCAAATCAACAAGCGCAAGCATGAACTGTACGAACTGCACATCAACGAGCAGGAAGCTGCCGTAGTGCGGATTGTCTTTGACAAATATGTGTATGAGGGCTACGGCCCGCAGCACATTGCTACCTATCTGAACAATTCTGGCTATCGCGCAAGGTCTGGAAAGTGCTGGCACCCATCCAGTATTCGGGGGATGGTACAAAACCTGACCTACACCGGCGTTCTCCGCTGTGGGGATGCACGGTCAGAATTGATGCCGGATTTGCAGATTGTCCCGCAGGAACAGTTTGAAAACGCACAGCGCATTCGGAATGAACGCTCTGTGCGCTCAACTGCGGAAGCCGAAAATCGTCTTCCTTTGAACATCCATGGGAAGTCGCTGCTTGCCGGCAACGCTTACTGCGGACACTGCGGTGCAAAGCTGGAACTGACCAGCAGCCGTAAATGGCGAAAAATGGCAGATGGATCGTTAGACGATACGCTGCGTATTCGCTATACCTGTTACGGAAAGCTCCGCAAGCAGACCAACTGCACCGGGCAGACGGGATATACCGTCCACATTCTGGATGAGATCATTGATAAAGCTGTCCGCCAGATTTTCTCCAAGATGAGGGGTATCCCCAAAGAGCAGATCGTTACAAAACGCTATGAAAAAGAGAATGCGGAACGCAAGAATCATCTGCAAGACCTTCAGACACAGCGGAACAAGGCAGAAAAAGACCTGTTCGCACTGAAAACCGAGGTTTTAGCTTGCATCAAAGGTGAAAGCGTGTTACCGAGAGAAACCCTTGCCGAAATGATTACAGCGCAGGAAGAGAAACTCACGGAGCTGGAAAACCTTTGCGAAGCGGCCAGTGAAGAACTGGAGAAAACGGCTGAGCTGATGGATAAAGTGTCGCGGCTGTATGATGAACTGATTTCTTATGCTGACCTGTACGACAGTGCAAATTTTGAAGCGAAGAAGATGATCGTCAACCAGCTCATCCGCAGGGTAGACGTATATCGCGGATACCAGATCAACATCTCGTTCAACTTCGATCTCACTCCTTACATTGAGGGGGAGTGATACGTCCGCCTGCAAAACAGTCGGGCATCGAACAAGCATTTTCAAAAACAACGAAACAGCAAGAATTGGGGGTTGCCGTCCATACGCCTGCAAAATCAGGCATTTGGCTGATTTTCAGTGTGACCTCCAAGAAAGCAAAAAGAAAAGCACCATACTTCCTACGAAGTACAGTGCTTTTTTGGTGGAGAATAGCGGGATCGAACCGCTGACCTCTTGCATGCCATGCAAGCGCTCTCCCGAACCACGCACTCACGCACCCCCACGCAAAGGTGCGAGGATGAACGATATTTGTCGTTATAACGCTTTATTTTAAGAAAGACGCATTCTCACCCAGAAGCAACTCTGTTGCTTAAACGAGTTTTATTGACGATGTATAGTTTACAACCTGTCTCTAGGTGTTGTCAAGATGTTTTATCCCTCTTTCGGTACCAAACAGGTTGAAATCTTCTTATTTATCAAGCTGAAAAGCGCAATTTTGATTTTCAAAAATCGGAATTGCGCTTTTTTATTTCAAAAAATCTATTGCGAGGAGGTTTTCTACAATGTCAACATCTTACCGACGCTATTTCAGAGCACAGCCGCATGACCCTTGATTACTTCTATGGACAAGCCGGAGAGCTTTTCTCATTCTACCGCATACCCAAAGCACTGTTTCAGGAACCACGATTCCAGAGCCTGTCAACCGATGCCAAAACACTGTACGGTATCCTGCTCGACCGCATGAGCCTATCTGCTAAAAATGGTTGGCTGGACGAACAAGGCCGGGTGTTCATCATCTTCACAATCGAAGATGTCAAGAGGGCATTGTGTTGCGCAGACAACAAAGCCACCAAGCTGCTGCGGGAACTTGAAGAATTTGGTTTGATTGAACGAAAACGCAGAGGTTTGGGCAAACCAAGTTTGGTGTATGTGAAAAACTTTTCGGCAGAATCGTCAAAATCAATATTCCAGAATCGTGATTTTCACGATT